>Ga0194128_10000489_pt1 | contig 72097 bp, 67 predicted proteins | sample TA2KigCa65mmetaG_FD_148650 | JGI IMG/M metagenome (GOLD analysis project Ga0194128, IMG submission 148650) | Freshwater microbial communities from Lake Tanganyika, Tanzania - TA2015037 Kigoma Deep Cast 65m | ecosystem: Environmental > Aquatic > Freshwater > Lake | place: Tanzania: Lake...
GTCGGCACATCGTCGGCAAACGGGTCCCACGCGTCGAGGCTCAGGCCGTCCCCGCCATCCACGACACCCCGCCGGGTCAACAGCCGCCGCAGTCGCGTCGCCATCGTGACGAGGAGCGGCGTCAGATCAGGCGCCGGGTGCGTCGGCGCCGCGTGAAATCGCACGGTGCCGTCAGCGCCCTGAGCGAACACGCCGTCCAGGACCAGCGCATGGAGATGCACGTTGAGATTCAGCGCCGACCCGAAACGCTGCACGATCACCACGGCCCCACCGCGCCCATTCGAGACACCCCGCAGGCGAGCGTGACGACGATACCAGCCCAGGACGGCCCGTACGAACACGGCGACCACCGCGCGACAGAGCGCATGGTCCCACGCGAGGGCGTATCGCACCCGAGACGGCAGCGTCAGCACCCACTGCCGCACCGGCACTTCCGGGAACACGTAGTCCACCAGGTGCGCCGCTCGTTCCGTCATCCGCCGTCCGCCACAACTCGGACAGAAGCCTCGCCCCTTGCATGAAAACGCCACCAGCCGCTCCTGGCGGCACCCCGCGCACCGGAACCGCGCGAACCCGGCCGCCAGGCACCCGCACGTCAGGAAGTCCTGAAACGCACGCTCCACGAATTTCGGCAGGCCCTGCCCGTCGCGGTGCTCCGCGACTTGAGCGCGAAACGTCTCATAGTGTTGGCGCACAATCTGATGCAGCGCGCCTTGATCGGGCTGGCGCGGGCGATAGCTGAGCGAGGACGCCACGCCGCAAATCGCGAGCAAGCCGGATGCCGACGTTGCATCCCACAGCGACGCGGGCGGGTGGCAGTTTCTGCGTACTCACTGTGCACCGGGTGCTCGGTTCGTGCTGCACGGCCACATCCGACGGGGACTTCCTCGTCCAGCACCGCCGGTCCCAGGGCAAGGGCACCCGACGTCTTTTCAGCGTGGCCTGCAGACGCCCTTCAGCGGACACTGGGTGTCACGCTGTTTTGTCTTGTAGCCGCACGCGCCCATCATACCGAGGTGACAGAGGGAGAAGTCGTAGCGGACGGGATCGGCGGGATCGAGCGTGCGCAGCGCGGCGGTGATCTCGGCCGCCATCTTCCAGCCCGGTGAGGCGCGCTTGGTGAGGCGCAGACACTTGCCGGTGCGGATCGTGTGCGTGTCGAGCGGAATCACCAGCTGTCCGGCGCGCGGCGTGGCCCAGCCACCGGGATCGACACCATCGTGACGCACCATCCAGCGCAGAAACAGATTGAGTCGCTTGCAGGCGCCGCCGCTTGATGGGCGGCTGAAGAAGAAATGGACGCCAGGAGCTTTCGGCACTTTGCCGTAGGCCGGCTTCAGATCGATCGCTCGCGCGCGTTCGGAGAACGACTCGAGCGCGTCCGACACATCCGCCGACTCTGCATTCCACCCCCTGGCGAAGTACGCCTCCAGCGAGCCGGCCTCGTTGACCATCGTCTTCAGGATCCACAACAGGGCCACAATGTCGCGGCCACGAATCCAGCGGTGCACGATGGGCAGGAGCGCGGCCGAGTGTGTGGCGGGATCACACCGGCGAATGAAGTCTGCCGGGCGCGGACCGAGCACCACGCACACGGTTTCGATCGAGTTGACCACCGACTGCACGCGCCCGAACGCCAGACCTGCCGAGATGAATGCGATCAGTTCGCGGTCTTCGACACGGTCGTACCGCCGTACGACCTGAATGGGATCAAAAGCGGATTCGGGGTGATTGAAGGACGCGTAAAGTTCGTCAAAGCGTGTCGCCACGCCTGGGCTGAAGACCACTAGAAACTCGTGACGGCCGTGCCTGCTTTACACAGCGGACATGCGTCGGCCGGGTAGTTCTCGGGCGCGGGATAGTCCACCAGCGCAATGTTCGGCACGCCGAGGTCCACCATGGCTTCGAGACGGTCGCAGATTTCGACCGTCGCGATCACGGTGCCGCCCGCAGCTTCGATCAACGCCTTGCCGCGTTCAAACGTCTTGCCGGTGTTGCGCATGTCATCCACAAGCAACACGCGGCGCTCCTTGACGACATCCTGATAAAACGCACGCAGGACAAGTGCGCCGTGACTGTCCATCGACAGCGGCGCGAACATCGAAGCCGGGTGGCTGAGCGGGCGCCGGCCATCCATCAACCCCGCCATCGTGTGCGCCAGCAACGCGCCACCCATGACCGGACCGGACACGACTTCCACCGACGCGACGAGATCGCCGGGCATGGCATCAATCAGATCCTGCGCAAACCGCCAGATGGTGGAGGGATGCTGAAACAGGCGATGGGGATTCAGATACACACTGCCGTGATAGCCGTTGCCATAGTCGAAATGGCCGTTGACCATTAACACGCCGTGATCGGTCAAACGCTGGAGGTGGGTGCTCATCGAGGTTCCTGGTTCATCGGTTCATGGTTCATGGTGCTGTTCTGGGTGCTGGGTTCGGGGTGCTGGGTTCGCCCGTCAATCCTCAATCCGCCATCCTCAATAACTCAGTTCCATGCACTATTGGATTGCTGTACAACACACGTCCACCGACGATAGTGGCCGCGACGGCGCCTTTGAGGGACCAGCCGTCAAAGGGCGAGTTCTTTGACTTTGAGACAAGGTCGGCCGTGTGAATGGTCACCTGGGTGTCGGGCGACAGAATCGTGATGTCGGCGGGTTCGCCTTCGCGCAGCGTGCCGCCCGGGAGCTTCAACAGCGACGCGGGATTGCACGTGAGCAACGCCACCAGGCGCGGGAGCGACAGCACCTCGCCGTGCACGAGACGATCGAGACAGATCGGCACACACGTCTCGAGACCGACGATACCGAACGGCGCGTGATCAAATTCGAGCGCTTTTTCGTCCGCATGGTGCGGCGCGTGGTCGGTCGAAATGACATCAATCGACCCGTCGCGCAGCCCATCGATCATCGCGAGTCGGTCGGCCTCCTCGCGCAGCGGTGGATTCATCTTGTAGTTGGTGTCGTAGCCGGAGCCCTTCCGGAGCGCTTCGTCCGTCAGCGTGAAGTGGTGCGGCGCCACCTCACACGTCACCTTGATCCCGCGGGATTTGCCTTCGCGCACGGCCCTCAGCGTCTGCCGGGCGCTCATGTGCGCGATGTGCACGCGGCCGCCGGTCATCTCCGAGAGGCTGATGTCACGCTCGGCCATGATCGACTCCGCCACGCTGGGAATGCCACGCAGGCCGAGCATCGCCGCCACCGCCCCCTCATGCGCGACGCCATCCCCCTTGAGTGACGGATCCTCGCAGTGTTCGATGATCGGCACGTCAAACATCGACGAATACTCCAGCGCGCGGCGCATCAACATCGCCGTCCTCACCGGATGCCCATCGTCTGTAAAGGCCACACACCCGGCGGCACTGAGGTCGCCCATCTCGGTCATCTGGTCGCCCTTCTGCCCCACCGAGACCGCGCCAATCGGGTACACGCGCGCGAAGTTCGCCTCCGCTGCGCGTTTGAGAATGAACTGCGTCACCGAACTGGAGTCGTTGACCGGATCGGTGTTCGGCATACACGCCACAGCCGTGAAACCACCGACGACGGCTGACCAGGTGCCGGTCGCGATCGTCTCCTTGTGCTCCTGGCCGGGTTCACGCAGGTGGACGTGAATGTCGATGAGGCCCGGGGTCACCACCCATTCCTTCGGCACCTCCACCACGCGTGCGTCGCCTGCGGGGATGTTCTTGCCAATCCTGGCGATCTTCCCATCGGCGATGAGCACGTCGAAGTGCCCGTCACGCCCGGCGCCGGGATCCACCACGCGCGCGTTCTTCAACAACAAGCTCTGAGTCGTCATGACTGAAGGTCCTCACCGGCCAGCAGGTACAACACCGCCATCCGTACGGCCACGCCGTTGGCGACCTGATCCAGAATCACCGACCAGGGACCGTCGGCCACGGCGGAATCAATTTCGACGCCGCGGTTCATCGGCCCCGGGTGCATCACGATGACGTCGGACGCGGCCCGTTCCAGGCGCGCCGGCGTCAATCCGAACAGCGAAAAGTACTCACGCACCGACGGCAGGAACAGGCCGTGCATCCGTTCGTGCTGCACACGCAGCATCATCACGACATCGGCTCCCGCCACCGCCTCATCAATCGAGGTCGTCACGTGGACGCCCAACTGCGTGAGCCCGAGTGGCATCAGTGTCGCCGGGCCGCAGGCCCGCACTTCGGCGCCCATCCGCGTCAGCAGGAGCACGTTCGACCGCAACACGCGGCTGTGCATGAGGTCGCCAATGATGGCGACCTTCAATCCGGCCAACCGGCCCTTCCGCTCGCGGATGGTCAGCGCATCAAGCAGCGCCTGCGTCGGATGCTCATGTGTGCCGTCACCCGCGTTCACGATGCCGGCTTTGCAGATCCGCGACAGCAGATGCGGCGCGCCCGACGAGGCGTGACGGATGACGATGATGTCGGGGGACATGGCTTCGAGCGTGCGCGCGGTGTCGGCCAGCGTCTCCCCCTTCGAGACACTGGAACCCGCAGCGGTGATGCCCATCGTGTCCGCGCTGAGCCGTTTCTCCGCGAGCTCAAAGGAGAGACGCGTGCGCGTGCTCGCCTCGAAGAACAGGTTCACGACCGTGCGACCGCGGAGGGCCGGCACCTTCTTGATCGTGCGGGTGCCGATTTCCTTCATCGCCTCGGCCGTGGAGAGGATGAGTTCGATCTCCGACGGATCCAGGTCGGCAATCCCGAGCAGGTGCCGGCTGCGAAGTCTGGTGGCGGCCGTCATGATGCCCCCTCCACGTCATGGACTTCGACTTCGTCGTGACCATCAATTTCGGCGAGGCGGACCTGCACGGTCTGCTGCCTCGAGGTCGGCACGTTGCGGCCCACGTAGTCGGCACGAATCGGCAGTTCCCGATGGCCGCGGTCCACCAGCGCGACCAGTTGGATCGCGCTCGGCCGTCCGAAGTCGATGAGCGCATCGAGGGCGGCGCGAATGGTCCGTCCCGTGTACAACACATCGTCGACCAGGATGATGGTCTTGCCGTCGAGTGAGAACGGAATGTCGGTGCGTCGGAGGATGGGTTGGGGCCCGACCTGATGTTTCATGAGGTCGTCCCGGTACAGCGTGATGTCGAGTGACCCGAGCGGAACGGCGGCCCCGCCGGCCGCTTCAAGGTTGGCCGCGAGGCGCGCGGCCAGCGGCACACCACGGGCCCGGATCCCGACAAGGGCCAGATGGTCGATTCCGCGATTCCGTTCAAGAATTTCGTGCGCGATGCGCATCAGGCTTCGCCCGATGCGATCGGCGTCCATGACGACAGGCATGTCTCCCCTCTTTGCGGCCTCTCAGGACCGCGTTAAAGAAGCGAGCACAAGTCTAGCACTACTTCTCGTGGGTCGAAATGAACGTCACCGGATGCTCGCGTTGATACGCGCGGACGAAGATACCGGTGCGCGCGAAGCCGTCCATGTCACGGCCGACGGGCAGCCCGAGGTAGTACAGGACGGTCGGCGCGAGATCGACGATCGAGCCGCGTGACAGCTCGGCGCGAGCGACATCGCGGCCGTAGGCGAGCAGGAATCCATCAGGGGCGGCTTCGTGACTTCCGGTCAGTGCGGGTGCGCCGAGGAGCTGGGCGAGCGCGCGTTTGGGCCAGGTCACGGGTTCCATGCCGAATCCCGAGACGACCAGCAGCAGATCGCCAGGGCGGAGCCGCGCGAGTTCGAATCCGACATAACGATCGAGGTCCCGATACGCCGCTTCAAAGAGGGCGGCATCACCGGATCGACGGTCGGCGGGCCTGGCGGGATCCCCCGCACTCCAGTCGGCGTGCGACACCGCATCGACGCCGGTCAACCGCAGCGCCGTCACATGGGGCGCAAACAGGGGTTCAAGCGCCATCGCCACGTCCCGGTACACGCGATCCCACTGGGCCCGCGGGTCGCCAACGACCGCTTCAGAGGCCGCCACCACTTCACGCGTGGCCTCGGGCAGGGAGCTGGCGTCAAACACTTCGCGCGCGATGTCGACGGCGCTGGTCGGCGCGCCGGCCCGCGCGTCCGAGAGGCGGAGCGGCGAACTGGTGCCCAGGTGGAACTGATCGCTGATCAAGTAGCCGCGCGCGGACGTGACAGGAAACGTCAGGGGCCACCGCACAATGCCCGAGGCGAGCCCGTAGTCGGCCAGGATGTCCCAGAGCATGCGGGCGCGAATGTCATCCGGTGTGCGGCGTTCCGCCGTGATGTGCTGCTGGTAGACGAGGCCGTACGCGAAGCAGTAGTCCGGCAGCAGGTCCACCACTTCAGTGTCGGATGGAGAGACGCGAAAGACCGCATTGGTCCGCACGCCATTTTTCACCGGGTATTTGCCGGTGGCGGCGGCCGTCCATACCGGCTCGGCCTGGGTCGGCTTGAGTGTCGCGAGATCCATGACCGCGCCGCGATCCAGAATGCGGCCGAGGTTTGGCAGACGACCGGCGCCGGCCCCGTCGCGGATCGCGCCGAGGCTCGCGCCATCAATCAGCAGGAGCCGGACGCGGGGCGCCACGGAGGCCAGCACGGATCCCTGCCCCGCCTCCACCAACGCGGGGGTCACGGCGCGGCGCACCACGGGGACCGGAACCTGCCCCGGTCCCCGCACCCACACCGGCACCGCGATTGAGGCGAGCAACGCGACCGTCAACAACACGCCGGTGGCGCGGCTCCCCATCTTGCCAAACGAGTACCGCAGGACGGCAATCCCGACGAGCACAACAGCGGCCACCGTGCCGGCCACCGCCGCCGTCTGCATGTGCCCCGAGGCCGATTCTCCGAGCACCGCGCGAAACCCCTGGAGATTCGCCCACGTGATGGCTGCAGACACGGCCGCGAACATCGCTCCCAGCCATGCGAGCAACCGCACGCTGAGCCAGCCTGGATGGAGCGGCCGCGAGGCCAGCACCTCGCGCACCAGAATCACAATGTAGACCGCGACCGTCAGGTGGAGGCCGTAAAACGACACGATCGCGCCGAACCACCGCGCGGTCGTCGGCGAGACCAGCGGCACCTGGGGATTAAGAATGAGCACGAGCACCGCGACGTAGATGGCCCCGAGCACGCCGGCTGCAACGGCGTTGGTGAACATGCGCAGGTACCGCATGGGGGCTAATGTACACTTTGGGTGATGCCCGTCGATATCCCGGCCGAGGTGTTGTCGAACACCCGGCTGTCTCCCGATTACAACGTGGTCGCACTGGACGCGCCTGATGTGGCGCGTGCGGCGGCCCCCGGTCAGTTCGTCATGATCAAGACGGCCCCCGGGCTTGATCCGCTGCTCCGCCGGCCGTTTTCCATCTTCGAAATCCTGCGCGACGCCAGCGGCGAGGCGCGCGGACTGAGCCTGCTCAATAAACGTGTGGGCGTCGGCACGTCCCTGCTGTACGACGCGCGCCCGGGCGATCGCCTCGACTGCCTCGGTCCACTCGGGCGTCCCTTCGTCCCGGTTGATCCGCCGGCACAGGCCTGGATGGTGGCCGGTGGCGTCGGCCTCGCACCGTTTGTGACACTCGCCGAGGCACTCGCCGCGCGCGGCACGGAGATGACGCTGTTTTACGGGGGCCGCAGCGCACACGACCTCTATCACGCGGAGTTCTTCGAGGCCCTCGGTGCGCGACTTGTGCTGACGACCGAAGACGGGAGCCGCGGCGAACGCGGACGCGTCACCGGGCCGCTGGCACGGGAACTCGCCGCACTCCCCGCAGACACGGCCGCCACGCTCTACGCCTGCGGGCCGACACCCATGATGCGCGCCGTCGCCGACCTGGGCACTGCGCACGGGCATCCCTCGTTTGTCTCACTCGAGCCTGTCATGGGCTGCGGCATGGGCGGCTGTTACAGCTGCGTCGTGCGCGTCACGCGCCCGGGAGGCACACATCTCGTGCGGTCCTGCATCGAAGGCCCGGTGTTTGACTCGTCCACGCTGATCTGGGACGCGCTGCAGGGAGGCCACTGATGGCAGACCTCTCCGTCCCCATCGGCTCCCTCACGCTGAAGAACCCGGTGATCGCCGCGTCGGGCTGTTTCGGCTACGGCGTCGAGTACTCGAAGGCCTTTGACATCTCCACCCTGGGCGGCGTGGCGGTCAAAGGGCTCTTTCTGAATGAACGCGAGGGCCACGCGCCGCCGCGCATTGTCGAGACGCCGGCCGGCATGCTCAACGCGATTGGGTTGCAGGGCATCGGCGTGCATCGGTTTGTCGCGGAGAAATTGCCCGAACTCCGGGCGCTGGGCGCGACCACGATCGTCAACGTCTGCGGCACCACGATCGACGAGTACTGCGAAGTCTCGCGCATTCTGTCAGACCACGACGGCGTGCACGCCCTCGAACTCAACATCTCGTGTCCGAACATCAAGGAAGGCGGCATTCAGTTCGGCTGCAGCCTGATCGGCACTCACGACGTGGTCTCGGCCGTCCGCAAGGTCACGTCCCTGCCCCTGATTCCAAAGCTCACGCCCAACGTCACCGACCCCGCCTCGTTTGCGCGCGCGTCGGAAGAGGCCGGCGCCGATGCGATCTCGCTGGTCAACACCTTCCTGGCGATGGCGATCGATGTCGAAACACGCCAACCGAAGCTGACCACCGGCATGGGCGGCCTCAGCGGCCCGGCGATTCGACCAATCGCGGTACGGATGGTCTACGAGTGCCGGCAGGCTGTAAAGATTCCCATCATCGGCATGGGCGGCATTGCGACGGTCACCGACGCGCTGGAGTTCATCATCGCCGGCGCCAACGCGCTGCAGGTGGGCACCGCCAACTTCGTGGAGCCGCTGCTCTGGCAGGGGCTCATTGACGGCATCAACGCCTATCTCGACCGCCACCAGTTGGCAGGGGTCGGCGACCTTGTTGGTCAGGTCAGGTCCAGAAAATGAATCCCATACTCGTCGCACTCGACGTGCCGTCGGCCCGTGAAGCCCTGGCCCTGGCCGATGTCCTGCGGGGCACGGTCGGCGGCTACAAAGTCGGCAGCCAGCTCTTCACCGCCGAAGGCCCCGACATCGTGCGGGCGCTGACGATGCGCGGGGATCGGGTGTTTCTTGATTTGAAATTCCACGACATCCCGAACACGGTGGCCGGCGCGATCACGTCGGCGAGCACGCTCGGGGCGTGGATGATGAATGTGCATGCCGCCGGGGGGCCTGCCATGATGGCCGCCGCAAAAACAGCTGCGGACACGGCCGCGGCCGGCGGATACACACGCCCGATCGTCATCGGCGTCACCGTCCTGACCAGCATGGACGCCGCCACGCTGCGGGCGATCGGCGTCGACAAGTCGCCGCTGGAACAGGTCGTGTCTCTCGCGCGAATGGCGCAGGATGCGGGCCTCGACGGCGTCGTGGCCTCCCCGCTGGAGACCGCCGCGATTCGTGCGGCGTGTGGTCCGGATTTTCTGATTGTGACGCCGGGCATTCGCGGCGGAGCCGCCGGTGACGCCAAGAACGACCAGTCGCGCACCATGACCCCGGACGAGGCCATGCGCGCGGGCGCGAGTTATCTGGTGGTGGGAAGGCCAATTACGGGAGCTGCTGCGCCGCGCGAGGCGGCGCAGCAGATCACCACGGCCGCTACTTCGCGGTAAAGATAAACCGTCCGCGCCGGTTCTGCGACCAGCAGGATTCGGCTTCCTCGGTACAGACCGGCTGTTCTTCGCCCTTGCTCACGATATTCATACGCGTGACAGGGACGCCAAGACTGACCAGGTAATCACGTACCGATGAGGCGCGGCGTTCGGCCAGCGCGAGGTTGTACTCATTGGTGCCGCGTGAGTCCGCGTGGCCTTCGACCGTAATCGTCGTCGACACCCAGCGGCGCAGCCACTCCGCATTCTTCTGCAGGACCGCGCGCGCGGTGTCTGACAGGTCCGCGCTGTCGTACTCGAAGAACACGTCGGCGAGTGGGCGCTGCGCGTTGAGCTGCTCCAGCGTCATGCTCGCAAACACCTGGTCCTCCGTCGGCGGGGCCGGCGGGGGTGGAGGCGGCGGCTGCGGCGCGGGAGGTGGAGGCGGCGGTGGCGGCGGTGGCGTCGCGACCACAGGCGGCGGAGGCGGCGGCGCAGGCGCCGGCGGCGGCTGTTTCTTTCCGCAGGCCACGGTCACAGCCAGCGCACCGGCCAACATCGTCAGGGAGAAGACACGAACTGAAAATCGAGCCATGTGCGGAGCTTATAAACCCACGCTGGCGGTGTCAACGAATACCGTGTCGATTCCGGTCCCGACCTTTTGTTATGGCACTGAGTGCGAATGTCCTCCCCCGTGCCCCGGGAGCCATTGGGAAATACGCCGCCTGGGGTGAGGCGCTGGGGGCGTCAGGGCACCTCGTCTTGGCCAATCGCTGGTGGACGGCACGGGACGCGCGGTGCGGGGCGTCGGATCGGCGTGCCCGACAACCCACCTTTGCCCTTCCCCTCACCCAACCAACACGGCGCGCTACCGTGCAGCACGCCCTGCGTCCTCAACCTCACCCAACCTACAATTGTCCCCACATGGACGTGATGCTGACCGCAACATCCAACGCCGAAGACACTCATTTCTGGTTCAAGGGCCTCCGGAGGACAACGCGCCGCCTGCTTGACGCGGAGTTGCAGGGCACCCGCCCGGCGCAGATCGTGGATTGTGGCTGCGGTACGGGTCGCAATCTGGACTGGCTGCAGGAGATCGGTCCGGTGGTCGGGGTTGAGCTGTCCCCCACAGGCCTCGCCGTCGCGCGTGCCCATCGCCGCCCCGTCGTCCAGGGTTCGGTGCTCGACCTGCCGTTTGCCGATGCGTCCGTGGATCTGGCCACCTCGTTCGATGTGTTTTATTGCCTGCACGACGATCAGGAACAGCGCGCACTCAGCGAGATGCACCGGGTGCTGCGGCCGGGCGGTCTTGCCCTGTTCAATGTGGCCGCACTCGACGTGCTCCGGGGCTCCCACTCGGCCCTGAGCGGCGAAGTCCGGCGCTACACACGCGCCACACTCAAGGCGCACGTCGAGGCGGGCGGATTCCGGGTCACGCGCCTCACGTTCACCAACTGCCTGACCTTTCCGGTCACACTTGCCGCGCGACTCTCCGATCGCCTGCTCGGCAAAGCCAACATCGGCTCCACCGCCGACCTCCAGGTGCCGATGGCGCCGATCAACGCCGCACTCGATTTGACCCTGCGCCTCGAGTCTCGCCTCATCCGTCACATCAACATGCCGATTGGCTCGTCGTTGTTCTGTCTGGCGCGGAAGTGAGGTGGGTACGTAGGGCGCGCTGCACTCGAGCGCGCCGTGTCGGTTGGGTCAGGGCGTCTTGGTGATGCGCAGATCAGGCACGCACAACCCAAGCTGGCACCCTGCGCAAAGCAGCGCAGCGGTGATTCCCCGGACATCGTCAGCGTGAGGTCGCCGGACGGCGGCGCGACCGGCTTCTACTCGTCCCAGTCGTCGCCGTCGTCGTCGCCGTCGTCGTCGTCGCCGTCGCCGTCGAGTTCCTCGACGTCGTCCTCCCGGCTTTTTTCTTCGTCGTCGTCTTCGTCTTCGTCGTCGTCGACGTCGAACTCGAGAGGGTCGAGAGCCGCTATGCGGAGGGTGCTGGCGCAGCGAGGGTCGAGAGCCGCTATGCGGAGGGTGCTGGCGCAGCCGTCACAGACCCAGGGGTCGCCCACTTCCATTTCTTCGAGGTCGTCTTCGTCGATCTCGATTTCGATGTCACATTCCGGGCAGGTCGCCATACACTCTCCTCCGAGCGCGGGATTATACCGAATGAGCAAGCTCGTTTTGTTGGCCCACCGGGACGGCACGGTGCGTGACCGATTCGCCGCGGCCCTCGCCGATGCCCATCACCAATATGTCACGGCTTCGTCACACGCCGACGCGGTGGCGGCCGCGGGTCGTCGCGACCCGGCGGTGAGTCTGGCGCTGATCGACGTGCGGATGCCTCCTGATCCTGTCGTATGGATCCGGCACTTGCGCGCCGCGTCGCATTCGGCCCTGCCGATTCTGGTGTTTGCCGGCACCGTGGGTGATGCGTCGGCCAGCCGTACGCTGCTGTCGGCGGCAATTGCCGGGTACATCAACGACCACGCGGCCACCGCGCAGATCCTGCCGGCCCTGGCGCCGCACCTGTTCCCCTCGAGTTTTGATCGGCGGTTATCGCCGCGCCAAGTGCTGAGCGTGCCGGTGTCCTATCGATCCGGCGCGACGATTGCGGGTGCCGTCACCCTGAATGTGAGTCGCGGCGGCCTTGCCATCCGGACACTGAGTCCCCTGCCCTCAGGTTCCCCTATCGTGGTGAAATTCCGCCTGCCACCTTCAGCCGCCGAGATCGAACGTGCCGGCCATGTGATCTGGTCCGACCAGCGCGTGGGCATGGGGATTCAGTTCGAGCAGGAACTCGACGATTGATCGGAGCCGCCGGGCGTCAGCCCGGCGGTGTCGTTCGCAACAGCCGCAGGCTGTTGGCCACGACGAGCAGTGACGCCCCGGTGTCGGCGAGCACGGCCATCCACAGTGTGGCTGCACCAAACAGGGTCAACGCCACAAAGGCGCCCTTGAGCCCCAGCGCGATGCCGACATTGACCTTGATGGTCTGCACCGTGTCACGGCTGAGCCGCATCACAAACGGCAGGCGCGCAAGGTTGTCGCCGACGAGCGCCACATCCGCTGTCTCGAGGGCCACACCCGTACCCGCGCCCATCGCAATCCCGACGTCGGAGGAGGCCAGCGCCGGCGCATCGTTGACCCCGTCGCCCACCATGGCCACAACACCGTGTTCACGCCGCAACATCTCGACGAGGGTCACTTTGTCCTCGGGCATGAGATCGGCGTAGACCTCATCGACGCCCGATGCGTCCCGAGTAGCGGTCGCGGATTGCCGGGTGTCTCCCGTCAGCAACACCACGTGTTCGATGCCGGCGGCGCGCAGGTCCTGCACCGCCCGGCCCGAGCCTTCGCGCAGGGCATCCGCCAGTCCGATGACGCCGAGTGCGGTGCCATCACGTCCGACGAACACGGGCGTGGCCCCTGTCGCCTCCACCTCGGCCATCCGCGCATGGATATCGTCCGTGCAGAGATCGCGGGACTCGAAAAAACGATGACTCCCGATGACCGCGACGCCGGACGTGACCGTCGCTTCGGCGCCGAGACCTGGCAATGCCCTGAAGCTGTGGCCTTCCGCAAACGCCACACCGGCTGCGCGGGCGCGGTCGACGATGGCGCGACCGATTGGGTGTTCGGAACGGGCTTCGAGTGACGCCGCGACGGTGAGCACCTCGTCGGCATGCGTGGCCCCCACCCCGAACACATCGGTCACCGCGACACGGCCCTCAGTAAGGGTCCCGGTCTTGTCGAAGGCGACACAGCGTACGGACGCGAGCCGTTCGAGATGCGCGCCGCCTTTGATCAACACGCCTGCGCGGGCAGCGGTGGTCAGCGCTGACACGATGGCGACCGGCGTGGAGATGACGAGCGCGCAGGGGCAGGACACCACGAGCAACACGAGTGCGCGATACCACCACTCACCCCACTGACCGGCGGCCATCGACAACGCCTCAATCGACGCGATGCCCGGCGGAATGATCGCAATCGCGGCAGCCAGCATGACGACAGCCGGTGTGTAGCGGCGGGCGAACCGGTCCACAAACGTCTGGATGGGCGCGCGGCGGGATTGTGCTTTTTCGACCAGTTGAATGATGCGCGCGATCGTGCTGTCGGCCGCGAGGCGATCCACGCGCACATCGAGTGCACCCGTGCCGTTGATCGACCCGGCAAACACCCGGTCGCCGATCGTCTTGTCGGCCGGCCACGACTCGCCGGTGATCGGCGCCTGACTGACGGCGGATTCGCCGTGGGTCACGGTGCCGTCCACGGGCACGCGATCGCCGGGGCGCACAAGCACCACATCACCGATGCGCACATCGTCGATCGGCACGCCGACGGCCTGGCCGTCACGACGCACCAGGGCCTCCTGCGGCGCGATGGACATCATGTCGCGGATGGCGTGGCGGGCGCGGGCGAGGGTGCGTGCCTCGAGCCATTCCGAAATCCCGAAGAGCCAGACGACCATCGCCGCTTCAAACCATTCACCGAGGGCAATGGCGCCGATAACGGCGATCACCATCAGGACGTTGATGTCGAGCACCCGGCGCTGCACTGAGCGCCACGCGTGTTGCGCGGGCTCCCGGATGGCGAGCAGCGCCGCAACGCCGAACGGCACGGGCGCCCAGGCGGAGGCCCAGATCCACTCCAGCGCCGCGCCGAGACCGATGAGCCCGCCGGCTCCAAGCAACGCCCGGTCGATGGCTGATGCCCCGAGCGCCGGCAGGGCAGTGGTGGTGCAGGTGCCTGATCCGCAGCAGGCGTCGCTCATCGGGTGCCCTGCCGTTTCGGCGTGGGCTCCTCGGCGTGTTTCCGAGCATCACGCAACAGCCCGATGACATGGTGGTCGTCCAGTGCGTAGAACGCCTGTCGCCCATCACGACGCACCCGCACCAGGCGCGCGGTGCGCAGCAGACGCAGCTGATGGGACATCGCGGATTCGGAGATCACCACCACGGCCGCCAGGTCGCCCACACACCGTTCCCCATGACTTAACGCATCGAGAATGCGCACCCGCGTCGGATCAGCGAGAAGCCCGAAGATCTCGGCCACCGCCCCCAATGCGGGACCGGTCAGCAGTTTGCCGCGGAGGTCGTTGAGTGTGTCCGGCTGCACTACTCATTGATATCTGAGCAAGTATGCATATGTCAACCAACGAATTCCCTGCGGAAATATTGAACGAAACGGCGTACGCGACTACGATCCAAACTCTGTCTACGCATGTGATGGCCCTGCCATCCCAATCTCTTCGAAGGAGTCAGTTCAGTGATCGAGGTCCAACACCTCACGAAACGCTACGGGCCCTTTACCGCGGTTGACGACGTCAGCTTCCGCGTCCAGAAGGGCGAAATCCTCGGATTCCTGGGTCCCAACGGCGCCGGCAAGACGACGACGATGCGGGTGCTCACGGGATATATGCCCGCGACCGACGGCACCGCGACGGTGGCCGGGTTCGACGTGTTTGCGAACCCGGTGGAAGCCAAGCGCCGCATCGGCTACCTGCCGGAAACGCCGCCGCTCTACCCCGACATGACGGTGCGCGAGTACCTGACGTTTGTGGCGAAGCTCAAGCTGCCGAAGACGGTGTCGAAGTCGGAGCGGACGGAGCGCATCGACAGTGCGATGCGCAAGACGCACGTGGACGACATGGCGAACCGCCACTGCTCGCGGCTCTCGAAGGGCTACAAGCAGCGTGTGGGTCTGGCGCAGGCGCTGCTGCACGACCCCGAGGTGTTGATCCTCGACGAACCGACAGCCGGGCTCGACCCGAAGCAGATCATCGAGACGCGCGATCTGATTCGGGGACTCGCCGGCAATCACACCATCGTGCTGAGCACGCACATCCTTCCCGAGGTCTCGCAGACCTGCAACCGGGTGGTCATCATCAACAAGGGCCGCGTGGTCGCCGTGGACACGCCAGACAACCTCACGCGCCAGCTCAAGGGCTCGGCGACGTTGTATGTGCAGGTCGATGCCTCGGGCGCGGACGCCGCCGCGGCGCTGGCGACGGTGCCTGGTGTGCGGGGCGTCTCGCCGTTTGATCGTGACGATCAGGATGGTCACCTCGGCTTCGAGATCACGGCGGAGACCGACCGCGACGTGCGTCGCGATGTGGCGCGCGTGATTGTGGACAAGGGCTGGGGCCTGCTGGAACTGCGGCCGCTCAGGATGAGCCTCGAGGACATCTTCCTGCAGCTCACCACGGACGAAAGTGCCAAGGCTGAGGAAACCCCGGACGCGCCAGAGGCGTCTGCGGCGGTGGACGCAACGAACGGTGAGGTGCCCAATGCGTAACGTGCTCACGATTGCCGGCAAGGAGCTGCGCAGCTACTTCACCTCCCCGGTCGGCTGGGTGGTGATGGGCTTCTTCGCCCTGTTGTTCGGCTACTTCTTTTTTGCGCACCTCGACTTCTTCGTGCGTCGCAGCATGCAGTCGGCGATGGGCGGCGGTCCGGTGAACGTCAATCAGGACATGATTCGCGGCGTCTTCAGCAACGCGACGATCATCATCCTGTTCCTGATGCCGATGATCACGATGCGGACGTATGCGGAGGAAAAGCGGTCGGGCACGATTGAACTGCTCCTCACGTCGCCGGTCACGGACATCGAGATCGTCCTGGGCAAGTTCTTCGGCGCGGTCGGCTTCTTCGTCGCGCTGATGGGCGTCACGATGCTCGACATGTCGCTGGTCTTCATCTTCGGCAACCCCGAGGTGATGCCGGTGCTCACGGCCTACCTGGGCCTCCTGCTGATGGGCGGGGCGTTCATTTCCCTGGGCCTCTTTGTGTCGAGCACGACGAAGAACCAGGTCGTGGCCGGCGCGGCGACGTTTGTGGTCCTGCTGCTGCTCTGGGTGATCAGCTGGGTCGGGTCGAGTTTTGGTCCGAACACGGCCGCCGTGTTGTCGTACCTGTCAATCACCGAACACTTCGACGACTTCAGCAAGGGCGTGATTGATACCAAACACGCCCTCTATTACCTCAGTGTGACGGCCTTCGGGCTGTTCCTCACGGTGAAGTCCGTGGATACCGAACGGTGGAGGGGTTAATCGTGAAGCAACTGATTGCAGCACTCGGATGGATCGGCGTCGCGCTGGTCGGCGCGGCGGTCGTCCTGCGCTTTACGCAACCCGACCTTCTGGAATGGTCGCAGCGGCTCGCCATCGCGGGTCTGGTGACCACGCTCCTCTACACGCTGGGCCAGTGGCGCGAAATTGCCCGCTCGTTCCAGGGCAAAAACGTCAAGTACGGCTCGATGACCGCCGGCAGCGTGCTGCTGGTGCTCGGCATCCTCGTCGCCCTCAACTGGATCGGCAACCGGCAGAACAAGCGCTGGGACTTCACCGAAACGCAGCAGTTCTCGCTGTCGGATCAGTCGAAGAAGATCGTGCAGGGGCTCACCGCGCCGGTGAACGTGAAGGTGTTCCACGCCGCGGGCGACCGCCGGCGCTTCGAAGACCGGATGGCCGAATACCAGTACCTGTCGAGCCAGGTGAAGGTCGAGTACTTCGACATCGATGGATCGCCCATCGAGGCGCAGAAGTACGAAATCCAGCAGTACGGCACGATCATCATCGAACACGCCGGACGGACCGAGCGCACGCTCCAAAGCGGCGAGCAGGACATCACCAACGCGATGATCAAGGTGATCGAAGGCAAGGCCAAGAAGGTGTACTTCGTGCAGGGGCACGGGGAACGGGACTCGGTCAACGGCGAAGCCCGTGGCATGAGCCAGATCGCCGGCGCCCTCACCAGTGACAACTTCGAAACGGCCACGCTGGCACTCGCGCAGGAAGCCACGGTACCCGAGGACGCCTCGCTCGTGGTCATCGCCGGCCCGACGACCGACTTCCTCGACGGGGAAATCGACGCGTTGACGCAGTATCTGGCGCGTGCAGGCAAGGTGCTGCTGATGATTGACGCGCCCGACAGCAAGGGCTCGCCGAACGTGCCGAAGTTGATCGCGTTCGCCCGCTCATGGGGCTTCGAGATCGGCAACGACATCGTGCTCGACGCCAGCGGCCTCGGTCGCGCGATCGGCGCGGGTCCCGAAGTGCCGTTGGCGATGACATACCCCGCACACCCGATCACCACCAACTTCCGGGTGATGACCGCATTCCCGATGGCGCGCTCGGTTGTGCCGGTGGAGAGTGGCGTCGACGGCAAGATGCCGCAGGCGATCGTCCAGACCAGCCCGCGCAGCTGGGCGGAGTCCGACATCCGGAATCTGTTCGCCACCAACTCCTCGACGCCCGATCCCGGGAAGGACAAGACCGGACCGATCACGATCGCGGCTGCGGTCTCGGCGGCGGCCGCCAACGCCACGCCCGCAACCCCGGATGCCCCCTCACCGGAAGCCCGCATGATCGTGGTGGGCGACTCCGACTTTGCCACCAACGGCGCACTCGGCATCCCCGGCAACAAGGACCTGTTCCTCAACATGGCGAACTGGCTCGCGCAACAGGAAAACCTGATCGCGATCCGGCCCGTGGACCCGGCCGACCGTCGCGTGCAGCTCACCGAGGATCAGACGTCCCGGATCTTCTGGCTCGCGCTGGTCGTCTTCCCGCTCGCCTTCATCGGCATGGGCGTGCGGGTGTGGTGGAAGAGGCGCTGACATGCGGAGCGGAAAGTCGTTCCTTGGACTACTGATCGTCGCCACGGCGCTCGGCGCGTACATTTACTTCGTGGAAATGACGCGGGATCCGGCGGCGGATTCCGCGTCCACCCGCGAAAAGGTGTTCACGCTGACGCCAGGCTCGATCGAGTCTGTCAACCTCACGAACGCGTCCGGCGAGACCACGACGGTCGTGCGGCAGGAGGCCGTGTGGAACATCACGGCGCCTGAGGCAGCCGAGGCCGATACAGTGGAAATCAGCACCGTGGTGTCGTCGATCGAGTCCCTCGAACAAACACGCGTGGTGACCGAGACGCCGGAATCACTCGCCCCCTTCGGCCTCGATCCCGCACGGATCAGCGTGGCGTTCACCGTGGCCGGTGAATCCACGCCGAGACGCTTGAAACTCGGCAACAAGACCCCGACCGGCGGTGACCTCTACGCGCAGGTCGAAGGATCACCAAAGGTCTTCCTGATCGGGGGCTACCTCGAAGACACATTCAACAAGGGGCCGTTCGCCCTGCGTGAAAAGAGCGTCCTGAAGTTCTCGCGCGACGGCGCTGATGCGCTGACGATCACCCAGGGCACCTCGCGGCTGTCGCTGGCAAAGTCCGGCAACACCTGGCGGCTGTCGGTGCCCATTGACGCCGCGGCTGACTTCAACACTGTCGACGGACTTATCGGCCGGATCTTCCAGGCCCGCATGGCGGGATTTGTGGCGGCCGACGGTACTGCGTCGCTGCGCGAATATGGTCTCGACCGCCCCCAGGCCATCGTCACGGTTGGTTCCGGATCCTCGAGGGCGGAGTTGGCCATCGGGTCGGCACAGGACGACACCAACGTGTACGCGCGTGACCTGTCGCGATCGATGATCTTCACCATCGAAAAGGCCCTGCTCGACGAACTCAGGAAGAAGCCTGAAGACGTGCGACTCAAGGACCTCTTCAACTTCCGATCGTTCACGGCAACGGCCTTCGAGATCACAACCGGTGGCACCAAGTACACCTTCACCAAGACAAAGGGTGAAGGCGACAACGCTGACGTCTGGACGCTGACGGCGCCGACCACCAAGGCCGCCGACGCCGCCAAGATGACCGACCTCCTCACCACCTCGTCCAATCTGCGCGCCGCATCGTTTGCGGCGGCGGCGTTCGCCTCCGGTGACACGGTCACCATTGCGGCGACGTTTGACGACGCCGGAACCGCGAAGACGGAGACGGTCACGTTCCGGAAGTCTGGAGCCGTCGTGCACGGCATTCGCACCGGCGAACCCGGTGCGGCGGTCGTGTCGACGACGGACTTTGACCGCGTGCTGAGTCTTCTGAAGGAAATCGCAGGGTGACGGGCTTCAGCCCTCGCGTCGTCCCAAGGGCTAAAGCCCTTGGGCTCCGTCTTGTGTTGGCCCTTCTCCTGCTCACCGACGCCACCGACGCCACCGACGCCACCCGCCTACGCTCCGATGGAGCTACGGCGAGCTTCGCCCACACCACCCAGAGTGCCCTTGCCACCGAATTCGATGCGTTGTTCAACGACCCTCGGTTTGCGCGGGCGTTGTGGGGCGTGCGTATCGAGTCGCTGCGTGACGGGCGCGTGATTTACACCCGTAACAGCGACAAACTCGTGGTGCCCGCTTCCAACATGAAGTTGTTGACGATGGCGGCGACGGCGGAGCGGTTGGGCTGGGATTTCCAGTTTGAGACGCGGCTTGAAGCGGCTGGCACGGTCACGGACGGCACGCTGCACGGGGATCTGATCGTTGTTGGCGGTGGCGATCCGTCGATCGACTCGATCGCGTTCGGTCCCGCGCCGGTGTTCGAAGCGTGGGCGGATGCGCTCAAGGCGGCCGGTATCCATCGAGTGACCGGGCACCTCATCGGTGACGACAACCTGTTTGACGATGCCGGCATCGGACCGGGATGGGCGTGGGACTACCTCAACGACGGGTATGCCGCGCCGTCGAGTGCGCTCAGCTACAACGAGAATATCGCCATCATCCGGATCTGGTCAGGCGCGACGGAAGGCGCGCCCGCTCGTGTTGAAACGTCGCCCGCCGGGCACGGACTGACGATCACCCATGCGATCACGACTGGTGCGGCAGGATCGTCGGCGTCGATTTCGCAGACGCGCGGGCTGCTCGCGTCCGAGGTCGCGCTGCGCGGCAGCATTCCTCTGGGCCGGGCAGAACCGCTTGTCCGGACCACCTCAGTGCACAACCCGACGGCGTTTTTTGTGGGCGGGCTGCATGCCGCCCTTGCGGACCGGGGCATCCCGGTGCGCGGCGGCGCGGTCGACATTGACGATCTGCCGGCGGCACCGGCTACCGACGGTCGTCGCGTGATCGCAACCCGGAAGTCGCAGTTGCTCTCGTCGCTCGGGGCCTACTTCATGAAGGCGAGCCAGAATTTTTATGGCGAGACATTCCTGAAGACACTTGGCCAACGCTTCGGACGCGGAGGCACCACCACCGCCGGCCGTGCGATTGCCAGCGAGACGCTCGAGTCGTGGGGCATCCCCGATGGATCGTTCGTGATGTACGACGGCTCCGGATTGTCGCGCTACAACTACGTGTCCTCCGACGCCATCGTGACGTTGCTCAAGCACGTCTGGAACACCGAGCGGCTGCGTGGTCCATTCATGGCGACGCTCCCTGTCGGCGGCCAGGACGGCACGCTCGGCAGCCGCATGCGCAACACGGCGCTCGCCGGCAAGGTGCAGGCCAAGACCGGCACCATCGCCAATGTCCGCTCTCTCTCGGGCTTTGTGGACGCCCCCTCAGGCGAGCGCTTCGTGTTCTCGATTATCGCGAACCACTTCACAGTTGGCAGTGCGGCGGTAGATGAGGTGGCGGAGAAAGCACTCCTTCTCCTGGTCCGCTAGTCCGCCAGTCCGCGGTCCTGCGGCCGACGCTCCCGCGGTCAGGACGAATGCACCAGACCGTAAGACGGACCGCCCGAGGACACCAGAGACAGAATCAGCCGTTCGTTGGTGGCCTTGACAGCCCGAATGCGCGGGGAACAGTACTACTTTCAGGAGTAAGACCATGAAATTGACGACCAAGGGCCAGGTGACGACTCCGCTGACCATCCGCGAGCGGCTTGGGCTGCTGCCGTGGACCGAAGTCGAGTTTGATGTGGTCGGCGACTCAGGCCGGATCCGCAAAAAGGCGACGGACGCCGGGCGCGAGCAACGAGTCGTCGAGGCCATGCGTCGTGCGCCAAAGCCCACACGCAGTATGACCACAGATCAGTTGATGGCACTGACGCGCGGAGAGTAACACGAACATCCCCGTTGCCTGATTTCTATATCGGCGCCCATGCGGCCGTTGCCGATCTCACCCTGCTCACCAGGGACCCGAAACGCTGCGTCACGTACCTGCCGAAGCTGTCGCTTGTCGCGCCGTGACGCGCTGAATGACGGTCAGCCGAAACTCGGTGTCGATCACCGTGAACCGCGGATCACGGGTGATGACCTGTTCGGTAAAGTTCTGGCTGCCGGCGCCAGGGGTCTCCCGGCTGTCGTGAAAGGCCATGATGCCACCGGGCGCGACCTTGCCGCTCCACGCCTCCCAATCATTGGAGATGCCGTCCCAGGTGTGATCGCCATCCACAAAGACGAAGTCGACATCACGATTCGCCACGCGCGGGTCCCGCGCCGCCTCCCGGCCGGTCGCGCGGATCCACTCCACGCGGCCTCGACGGCTTTTCGCGACTTCGCCAAGCGCAATCCGTTGATGGAGCGACACACCAAGCCGGCCGGTGAAGAGCGGGTCCACCGCGAACAACACCCCATCGTCGGCCATCACGTCGCGGAGGACACGTGTCGTGACGCCCTCGAAGACGCCGATTTCCACGACGGCACGGCGGCCGGCGGCGTGCTTCGCGAGACACGTCCGCTCCGCCGCAGTGGTCTGGGTCTCTGCCGCGTCGAGCCCGACCGCCCAGCGCAGATAGTGAAGGGGAACGGACACCCGGCGTCCGCTTACCGCCCGCCCCGTTTGGCGAGCGACCGGTAGTACTCCTCCACAAGATTGCGGAAGTTGGCCGGAATCTCCTCGTTGCCGTTGAGGAACAGCGCATTGCTCGACTGGTCGAGCTTCTTCCGGAGATCGAACTCGAACTTCTTGAGTTTTTCGAGCGCCGCGACGGTGAGTTCCTGTACGCCGAGGGGGTCACCGAAGGCGGACTCGCTGTCGAGTTGGCGGAGCCGACGCACGACCTCGTCGAGATCCTGCGCGTTTACGCCCGCCTGCTGCAATGCCTGACGCAGCGCCTGCACATCGTTCGCCCGTTCGGCAAGCTCGCGGCGGAACTGACGCGCCTGCTCGGCCGTGAACTGCTGCCCGGTGTTCCGCGCATCACCAGACGCGCCGCCCATCCTCGACGGTCCACGCTGCATGCCACCGTTGGGCTGGCCACTCCGGCCATCAGTCATCTGACCCTGCTGGCCCTGCTGGCCCTGTTGGCCCTGTTGACCCTGCTGGCCTTGCTCGCCGGCCTGCTGCATGCGGTCGGTCAGCGACTCGAGGCCGCGCAGCGCATTGCGCGCCTGATCAAGCGCCTGCGTCTGCGCATTCTGGCGCGTGGCGTTGGACATGGCGCCCGCGGCCTGTTCGATCGTGTTCTGCAGATTCTGCAAGTCGCTGCCGATCGACTGCTCGTAGTCACGCGCCATCTGGGGCGACGATGCGGCCAGTTGGCCTTTGGTGAACTCGATCTTCTCTTTCACCTGGTTGTCACGAATGCCGGCAGCGGCCTCGCGCAACTTGTTGCCGACCTCGCGCTGATCGCCGCGCATCTGGCCGGCCATGCGGTTGAGCTGCTGCTCGATCTGCGAAAGCTGCTTCGACATCGCATCCTTGCGTTCGCCGATCTGGCCGAGCTGCTGGTCGCGGCCCTGCGCACCCTGCTGCGGCAGGTTGCCGACCTGCGACTGCACGGCCTTCTGCTGATTGACGAGCTCCTGCGCCTGCCGCTGCATCTCCTGCACGGCCTGCTGCGGATTGCCTGGCTGCATCGCACTCTGCAGTCGCTTCTGCGCCTCCTGCAACTGCTGCGCAGCCGACGCCGCCTGACTGCCGGCCGCCTGCTGACCACTCGCGGCCGCGCGGCGCATCTGATTGGCCGCTTCCTGCATCCGGCGCGCTTCGTTCGCCAGTTGCTGACGCTGTTCCTGCTCACGCTGCTGATCGCGGCTCAACCGCTCCAGCTGGCGCGCGAGTTCTTCGAGCTCTTCCGCCAGCGCGCGCTGGCCGGAGGTGCTGCCACCCGCGCTCTGCTGTGCGGCGGCCTGCCGGCGCTGCCGCTCGGCTTCCTGCATCTGACGTTCCGCCAGTTCCTTCAGGCGCTGCGCGACTTCATCCACTTCCTGGTCGCCGCCGGCCTGCTGCCCCCCCTGGCTGGCACTCTGCTGCAACTCGTACTGGTTGGCGAGTCGATCGCGCTCAAGCTCAAACAGGTCGGCGAGCTCCTCGGCCATCGCACCGCCGCCGCCCCCGCCCCCACCGCCCCCCTGCTGCTCGCCGCGCTCGCGCACTTCCACTTCGTACGCGGTCTCGGCATCCTGCAGGTGCTTCAACGCCTTGTTCTCAGGCGCCAGGGCTTCCTGCGGCTTCTCGGCGCGCAGCAACTTCTCCGCCGCTTCCATCGCCTCAGCCGCCTGCTTCAGCGTCTGGAGAATGGCCTGAAAGTCGGCATCCCCGCCAAGCCGCTGCGCCATCTGTTGCATCAGCGCGGTCACTTCATCGCGCAGCTTCGACTGCGAGAGTGCGACGACGACGGCGTCTTCCTTGAACTGCTGCGCCGCCGTCTTCGCACGATCGCGATTGAGGTTGAACGTGGCCGAAATCACCTGACGCTGCTTCTCGGAGAGCGCCCCCGGCTCCTGCTGACCGCCGCCACCCCCGCCGCCCCCGCCGCCGCCACCGGCCTGCGACTGCCCGGGCCGGAACGCCTGCTGGAACGGACGAATCTTCACGAAGTAGATGTCGCTCATCGCCGTCTTCGCGCCGGCCACGCCGTCGTTGTCCACGGCCTTTGCGTAATACGACACCGAGTCGCCGACCTTCACGTCGAGTTCCTCGAGATACACCGTGTGACCCGCCGACACTTCCGTGCGCGACGTGCCGCCCGCGGAATACATCCGCACGGTCTTCTCTTCCCCACCATTCACGGAATACACAAGATCAAGCGCCTGCACACCGTAGTCGTCCTCGGCACGCGCTTCCAGGAACACTTCTTCGACGCCGGTCGCTGACGTGTCGCGCCCAGGCTTCACAAACTTCACCGTCGGCGCGAGGTCCTCGATCACATCAATCGTGTAGGACGGCGACGCCGCGATCCCTTCCTTGTTCGGGCCTTCCAGCTCGACGCGGTAGAACCCCTTCTTCTGCACCGTGAACTGCCCGGTCAGCGTCCCATCCGCCTCAATCTGCAACGGAGACGACGTGTCGTCGCCGAAGACGATCCGCCCACCAGTCGTCGCCATGGTGGATTCAATCTTCAGCCGTACTTCCGTGCCCTTTAGTGACGCGACGTCGCCGCCACCTTCGATCACCTGCGGCGGCAGCTTCGTGTAGGACGGGAACCGGTACTCGTGGTCCATCTCCTTCACCGCCGGCAGATCCACCATCGTCATCCTGTAGGTGTCTGATCGGACGCCGTCGGACTCGACGTAGTACTCGATGTTCTGCATCAGGTCGAAGAGGATGCCTTCATACATCCCAGACTCGAGTCCGGGCACGAGCGGCACGCGGATGTAGTCGCCCTCCGATCCGCTCCGCATCATGAGCACGACATCGTCCGAGCTGAAGTTCAGGAGTCTGGCCTTGACGTTCTGGTCGGAGCCCCGCGGCGCTGTCAGGTGGCCGGGCAACACTTCAATGGCATACGGGCTGGCCGCTTCGGCGCGGGTCATCACGAGGAGCGCCGAGAGACCGTGACGCATCGACTCCGGACCAAACGACACGGCGGCGGAGATAGCCGCGAGCACGATCACGAGCGCAGCGGCGAACCGGCGGCGCGACGACTGGTCAGTGGTCTGGCTGGTGTTAAGCGCGCGGCAGCGTTCGGTCGCCTGCTCGACAAGTTTTTCGAGCAACGCGGGCGACGCCGAGGCGTTGGCGGTTTCCACCGTTTCGACGGCGCTGAGGATCGACGCCTCAAGCGACGGCTCGTGTTCTTCCACGTAGAGCGCGACCTGGCTGTCGGTGACCTGCCGGCGCAGGGGACGAATCAACCAGAGGGCCACAAGCGCGAGGACCGCCAGCAACGCGCCGACGCGGAAGCCGACGATGGCGCCTGGAGAGAAGCGGAGGGCGTCGATGCCGAGTGCGGATCCCAGCATGACCACCCCGGTGCCCAGCACGACAGCGGCAGCGCCACGCAGCGCCAGCTTCATGCGCCACTTGCGGCGGACCTCACTGATGACAGCGGTCAACTGCGCGCGTGGATCGGACGAATGCGGATGTGCCATAGATCCCCTCGATTTACATCGAACTCAACGTGTCCCCGGCATGGCGACGACGGGCTTTTGCGACAGCCGGTTCGCCAGCACACTCTCGGCCACGAGCAACACAAATCCCACAAGCAACAGGAACCACCACATGGACTGGCGGCGTTCGGTCTCTTCCGGCTTGACGACGGTCGGAACCGCCGAGGCCACAAGCGACGCGCGCCCGGTGGCGCCCGCCGTGAATTCCTGCGCGTCCATGGCCGACAGGTCCGACTCGCCGGCCTCGAGATTCACCGCCAGCGTGAACGGCCTGCCACTGGCCGCCCCACCCTGCGGGCGAATTTCGTAAAACCCCTGCTCGTTCACTTCCACCGAACTGACGGCACCGCCTTCACCCACGGTGAGCCGCCGCCCTGAGGGCGACAAGACGACCGCGGAGGAGACCCGGACATCGGCACCGCCCGCCGTCAGCGCCGCCACACGCTGGGTCACGTCCACGACCTGCCCCGACGTCTGCCATTCCGGTTGTGTTTCGACCTGTCCAAGATACCGCGTGATCTGGTGCAGGAGGGGCACAAAGACCGGTTTGAGGACGAGGTCGTTCCAGTCGCCGTCGAGGGTCGAGCCAAAGGCAATCACCCGGCCGCCGCCCACTTTTCGTTCGGCCATGGCCACGGTGCCGTCGGCAAACCTCGCCAGCACGACATCGGTGGGCTCCGGCGTGATCGGCCGGAAGCGGAAGAACCGGACGCCCGAAAAGTCGCCGCTCTTGGACATCTTGAAAAGTTCGAGCGCCTGGTGGCTGAAGTCGATGACACCGAGCGTCTCAAAGCGGCCACCGGGCGCATCCTTCGGCGCCGCCAGGGTGCCCGGTAACAGCGCGCCCTCGCCATCGAGCGTGTTGCTGCGCCCACCCAGCACCGTGAGGATGCCTCCACCACGTTCGACGAACCGTTTGAGGTCGGCCCCGAGCGCAGTCGGCACCGTCACGTCGGCAAAGACGAGCACCGAGGCGCGGGACATCGCGGCACTGCTCAGCTTCGAGATGGGCATCGACTCCACCTGAAATGCCGCGGGTGTGCCCACCACGAGGCCTGCCGTCAGATACAGGCTCTCTGCGGGCGTGGCGCCATCACGTGTAATGACCAGCACCGGCGACGGTCTCGCCGGCGACAACACGAAGTTGAACGTGTTGTCCGATTCAAGCGGGTCAGAGCCCGCACGCACCACGCCACGGACGAAGTTCTGTGTGAGGGTGAAGGCCGGGAAGACGACCGGCGTCGCCACCCCCGGCGGCAACGTCGCGCGCGCTGAGCCTGACTGGATCCCATCAATCTGCAACGTCACAGGCACGTCCTTGAGCGTCTCGGGGCCGCGATTGGTGACGGCCGCCGTCACGCTCACCCGCTCTTCGGTCGCAAACCGCGCGCGGTTGAACGCCACCGACGTCACCGAGATGTTGGCCGGGTCGACAGGCGCGACCGAGATCGGCGTGAAGGTCGTGCCTTCAGGAAACTGAATCTCTTCGGGGCGTTCCCAGCCGGTGCGTTGCATGTCGCTGATCGCCACGACTTCCTTCTGACCGAGTGTGGAGCGCGACAACAGGCTCTGCGCCAGTCGCAACGCCGGCGCATACCGCGTGGCTCCCGACGACAGTTCCGCCGCGTCCACGGCGGCGCGCAGGCGCGTGGCATCGCCGGTGGCGCGCACGTTTTCCTCTGCGTTGCGATCGAACAACACCAGCGTCGCCTGATCCCCGTTGCCGAGGCCGTCGATCACGCGCTTCGCTTCGTCCTGCGCCCGCTGCCAGGTGTCGCCGTATCCCATGCTCGCGGATCGATCCAGCAGGATGACCACCTCGCGCGCACCGGACGTCGCAAATGCGGCCTGCACCGGCGTCTGCCGGAAAAACGGCCGAGAGAACGCGAGCACAATCAGCAGCACGGCCAGGCATCGCAACAAAAACAGCGGCCAGTTAGTGATGCGGCGCCGCTGCACCGACTGATACGGAATCCGGCGCACGAACATCAGCGACGGAAACTCGATCGGTGTCTTTCGCTCGCGCTGGATGAGGTGCACGAGCACGGGGACAGCCAGCGCGGCAAGCCCCAGGAGGAACAACGGTGCCAGAAACGCCATGGCCTACCGCACCCTCATCGTGCGCTCACGATGCGCCAGATAGCTGAACAACGCCTCGTCGAGCGGACGTGACGTGTCCACGACGGTGTAGTCCACCCGAATCTCGGAGAACTTCGCCCGCAGCGACTCGATGTGCCCCTGGATCAGCTCACGATACTGCTGCAGCAGCGACTCCGGCACGACGGGAATCTCCTCTCCGGTCTCAAGGTCCTGGAACCGCGAGGACTCCCGGTACGGGAACTCGAGTTCGGCCCGATCGAGCACGTGGAAGACCATGATGTCGTTGCCCAGATACCGGTAGGGCTTGATCGCTTCAAGAATCTCCTCGGGCTCTTCATAGAGGTCCGAAATCAGCGCTACCACACTCCGGCGCTTGAAGTGCTCAGCGATCTTCTCCAGCGGCGCGCGCAGCCGCCCCGGCCGGACCGGCTGCGCCCGATCCAGCGTATGGAGCATCACGTCGAAGTGTTTCGCCGAGGGCGGCACATACGAAACGATGTCCTCGTCGAACGTGACGATGCCGCAGCGATCGCGCTGGCGGTGCGCCATGTAGCCCATGCAGGCCGCGAGGTACCGGGCGTATTCGATCTTGGCGACGCGTCCGTCACCCGCAAACGACATCGATTTCGAGATGTCGAGCAACACCGCGAAGTTGGTGTTGGTGTCCGCCTCGTACTGCTTCAGGTAGAACTTGTCCGTACGGGCAAAGAGGCGCCAGTCCAGGCGACGGATGTCGTCGCCCGGCACGTAGCCGCGATGTTCGGCGAAATCGATCGACGCGCCGAAGTGGGGCGCGCGATGCAGGCCATTGATGAAGCCGTCGACCACGTGGCGCGCGACCAGATCCAGGTTGCCGATGCGCGCGAGGACCTTCGGGTCGACAAACCTCGACCCGGCCATCGGTCCCGAATGCTCGTGGTGTTCCATCCCTACATTCCCGAGCGCGGCAGCGGCACGGCCTTCAGCAAGTCGTCGATCAGCTGATCGCTCGTGATGCCTTCGGACTCGGCCCTGAAGTTGGTCAGGACACGGTGCCGCAGCACCGGGTGCGCCAGCGCCTTGATGTCGTCAAAACTCACGTGATAGCGGCCGCTCGTGAGCGCACGCGCTTTGGCACCGAGAATCAGGAACTGCGCGGCGCGGACGGATGCGCCGAATGCCGCGTACTTCTTCACCGACTCCGGGGCCTCCGCCGACTTCGGCCGGCTGGTGCGCACCAAACGCAGGGCGTACCGCATTACCGGTTCGGATACCGGCACGCGCCGCACCAGCTTCTGGAACGCCACCAGTTCGTCACCCGACACCGGTCGGTTGAACTTCGGATCCAGGATGGCCGTGGTGGTGCGCACGACGTCGTATTCCTCATCTTCGGGCGGGTGCTCGATGATGATGTGGAACATGAAGCGGTCGAGCTGGGCTTCGGGCAGCGGGTACGTGCCTTCCAGTTCGATCGGATTCTGCGTCGCGAAGACAAAAAACGGTTCGGCCAGGTCGTACGTGCGGCCCTGGATGGTGACGCGGTGCTCCTGCATCGCTTCGAGCAGCGCCGCCTGTGTCTTGGGGGGCGTGCGGTTGATTTCGTCGGCAAGCACGATGTTCGCGAAGATCGGGCCGGGAGAAAACGTCATCTGCCGGCGCCCGGTCTGCGGGTCCTCCTGGATGATGTCCGTGCCGGTGATGTCCGAGGGCATCAGGTCGGGCGTGAACTGGATACGGTTGAACTTCAGTTCAAGGACCTGCGCCAGCGTCCGGATGAGCAGCGTTTTCGCGAGACCGGGCACACCGACGATCAGGCTGTTGCCGCCGACGAAGAGCGACAGCAGGATCAGGTTGACCGTGTCATCCTGGCCGACGATCAGCTTCTTCAACTCGGCGATGATCTGCCCGCGCGCGGCATTCATCTTGTCGGCCAGCGCGATGTCGTCCGGCGACTCCATGTTCACGACGGTCTGTGTCTCTACGCTCACGTTGTTGTCTCCCCATTTGGCACCCTACAACCCAGGGCGCCCTACGTACCACCCACGCCACCCATACCACCTACGCCACCCACTAATGCGTGAGCGCGTAAATGATGTAGTTGACCCCGAGCTTGAACGCTTCGTTCGTCTCGGACACCGAACGGATTCCCGTGTCGGCGTACTCCCAGAACTCTGAAATGTCGGTGTCGAAATTCGCGATGGCGATCATCCGCTTCGACGGGTCGTTGTCCTCGAACAGGCCGCGGAACTTCGGCGTGCCGTAGTTCTGGAAGTACTGCGGGATCAGATCGAGATTGTTGATGTCGTAAAACGAGTGAAAGATCGGGTGCTCGGCGGTGAGGTCAACCCAACGGGCGTTGGGATAGATGCGGGCCATCTGCAACTCGAGGTTGCCCCACTCCCAGGGACTCCTGAAGTCGTCAAAGATCAGGAAGCCGCCTTTCTTCAGATAGGCCGTCAGGCCGGCCAGTTCCGCCTCGGTCATCATCCAGTACCCGGGTTCGGCCATGTAGGCAATCGGGTACTTCATCAACTCCGGGTTGTCGAGCGCGAGTACGTTGCTCGTCTCCGTGTACGGATTGACCAGTGAGACTTCGTTGAGGATCTTCATGAAGTGCCGTTCGCCGACCGGGTAGTCGTGGGACCACTCGTTGCGGCGGCTCATGAAGTTCTGGTAGCTCACACGCACAAACGTGAACCGGCCGTCGTACGGCTGATTGCCCTCAAGGCGGATGTTGCCGGAGAAACGGTCTTCACCACCCCGCCGCTGGCTGAAGCCACGCTGGGCCTCGACGGTCAACCCCAGGCTGATCAGGATCGACGTCACGATGAACGCGATCGACCGCCGCTGCGTTGTCGAGAGCCTCATGCCAACCCCCTTGCACGCCGATACACCCACTCGCCGCCCGCAAACACGATCAGCAGCAGGAACAGCGCCGGCATATCCCACAGGTCTTTTTCTTCTACGACGGTGACGCCCCGGCCGCTCAGCGACAGCGCCTCTGCCAGTTTTGACGTGTCGGCCGCCTGGAAATACTTCCCGCCCGTCTCGTCGGCCAGACGACGCAGCAAGCTTGTGCGCAACACGGGGTCAAAGTACTCGCGGTCACTCGGCGCCGCGCGCAGGTGCGTGATCGACGACCCGAGGGATTCGCCGTCCCTGGTGGCCGTCACCCGCACCTGATACGCGCCCTCTTCCTCAGGGGCAAACGTCGCCTGGTATTCGCCGTCGCGCCGCACCGTCCACGACATCGGCACTTCGGTCACCACCCCCGTGGGTGACCGCACAATCGCCGTCACCCGGGCATCACTGACGTCCTGGTACTTCTTGTCGGTGACCAGCGCGGTCATCGTCACCGGCTCGCGCGGTTCGACACGATCGGGCGCAGTCGCCACTTCGACGCGGCCGGGCACGCCATCCACCACCCACCGCAACAACCGCTGCCAGAAGTCGTGGTGCGTCGAGTCGGTCACGGGCATGGACGCATGCATCCGCCACAACCAGGAGTCCTGCACCGGAAACGCCAGCGCCTTGCCGCGACCGTACCGCTGCGCCGCCAGCACCACCAGGTCCACGCCGTTGGCGTCTTCACCCGACAGCAATGTCGAAGCGCCGGGCTTCACCGACTGGATCAGATTCACGCTCGTCACGGGCGGCAGCTTGCGCCATGCCTCGAGCGACGCGGCGTCGGTGGCCGCCAGCTGCACCACCGGATGCGCCTGTCCCGCGCGCGCAGGCAACACCGAGATCTCGGAGAAGTAGTCCCCGGCCTTCGCATTGGCCGACCCGTCAAGCGTGACGGGCAACGCTTCGGCGACCGGCGTCCCGCCCCAGCCGCCCTCGGCAAACGACCGGCGCCCACCAAGCGTGAGCAATCCGCCGCCGCGCCGGCCGACAAACTCCGCGATCATCCGCAGCTGTTCGGCGGTAAACGCGCTGGCTTCAACGCTGCCGAGAATCAGTCCGCTGTACGTGAAGAGTTCCTCTTCGGTCAGCGGGAATCCTTCAATCAATTCATCCGGGGTGTCGATGCCCAGCCGAAGAAACTTGGGCGGCGCCGACGGCGTGGCCGCTGCGGTCCGCTGCAGCAGCACCACCTGGACGTTCGGATCCTGCTCAAGGGCCTGCTTGATGAACTTCGCTTCAAACCTCGGCTCGCCCTCGAGGTACAGCAGTTTCACACGACGATCGAGCACGTCGATCAGGTTCTCGCGCGCGTTGTTCGGAAGCACCTGTTCGCCGGGCTGCTCGGGAATGCGGAACTTGAACCGGCGCGGTCCGCCGTCATCCACCTTGAACCGCACCCGAATCGTCGCCGCCTCTCCGTCAGGCGGCATCGTGATGTCCTGCGTGTCCACCACCCGGCCTTCACTCTCGACGACCAGTGGAAACTTCTCACCGGCAAACCCGGTCTGCGTAACGACGACGTCAACCACGAGGGAGGTGCCCTTGAGCGCCGTGCGCGGCGTCTCCACGCGACTCACCTGAATGTCGCGCACCAACCGTTCTTCCCCGACGCCGACCGGAAACACCGGGATCGACTCCGCCTTGAGCGAGGCCAGCGACACATCAAACGCCGCTTCCGATGTGTCCGCGCCATCGGTCACCACGATGAGCCCGGAGAGCGGAAGGCCGGCCAGTTCATCGCGGGCGCGCCCCAGCGCATCCCCCAGACGCGTGCCGGTGCCGGTGAAGGACAGACCGTCACCAGGCTCCAGACGCTGCGCTGTCGATGAAAATCTGTACGTGCGCACAACGAATTTTTCCGACAACTGCGTCAACAGCAAGCCGTCCGCCGCCGCGAAGTTGTCGCGCACGTAACTGCCGCGCGGCAGGCCCTCAAGGTCAGACACCTGCATCGATCGCGAATCGTCGAGCAACACGCCGACAAAATTCTGCTGCGGCACGGCGACCTTGAGAATGAGCATCGGCCGGAACAGACAGACCGCAAGCACGGCCAGCACCGCGAGGCGCAATCCGATCAACACCACACGATCGCGAGGACCGTGCCCGAGAACGCCGCGATAGGTGAACAGGGCGTACGCGGCGATGCCGGTTGCCACCAGCACACTGGCGGACATCCACCGGGAACTGCCCCACACAAAGTCTCCCTGTTCGTACACCAGCGGCTGGTACTTGAACAGGAATTGAAATATGGCGTCGATCACTGAAAAGCGGAGTGTATCCCGACTATCTGACGGATTCGCGCGCCAAAGTCAGGATCTGCGGATCTCCGCGGCGTCACCCGCCGCACCCTGTGCCAGTTCCGGTCGGCCGCCACCACGTCCACCCAACGCGCTGGTGATCTGTTTCACACATGCACCGGCATCAAACGCCACGTCCGCTGCACACGCAACCACGAGGGGGGCTGGAGTACCGGATCCTGTGACAACCGACACCACACCGGGATGTGCGGCGATCGCGGAGGCCAGCACCTTGAGCGCACCGGGGTCCCACCCAGGCTGTGAGACGATCACGCGCCGGAAAGAGCCGACGTCTTCCGCCGACGCCACCAGGGTGCCCGCCATCGACGCGGCAAGTTCCTCCTGCAGCGCGCGAATCGTCTTGTGCGCCGCCCGATTGTCGACCTGCAACCGCTCAAACGCGCCGCCCAGTTCATGAGGCGCCACCGTCGTCTGCCGCACAAGGGACGTCACACAGTCACGAAGGCGCTGATGCGAGGCGAGCGCACGGCCCCCGCACCCAAACTCGATGCGGCTTCCGCCCTTGAACCGCTCCCACCCGGCCACGGCAATGATGCCCACCATCCCGGTACTCGGCACATGTGTGCCGCCACACGCCGACAGATCAAAGTCGGTCACGTCGATCAGCCGAAGGATGCCGGTCCGCAGGGATTCCTTCCGCAACGGCAACCGCGCCGCCTCGGCCTCGTCCGCAAAACGCACCGTGACCGGACGGTCCTCCCACACGACGGCGTTGGCCGCTTGCTCGGCGGCTGCGATCTCCGCCCCACTGACCTCGCGAGCCAGGTCGATCGTGCAGCTCGTGTTCCCCAGATGAAAGCTTTCCGTCCGCACACCACACGTCCGGTCAAACGCCGCCGACAGGATGTGCTGCCCGGTGTGCTGCTGCATATGGTCGAACCTGCGTGGCCACGCGATCTCGCCGCGCACGGTCTCGCCCACCGTCAAGGCACGGTCAACGACGTGAACAACACCCCGCGCATCGTCATCGATCACGTCGACGACCGAGGCCGGCCCCAACGTGCCGGTGTCGTGGGGCTGGCCGCCGGAGGTCGGCATAAAGGCCGTGGTGTCCAGCACTACATGCCATCGGTCACCTGCGGGCTCAACCTGTGTCACGGTCGCAGAGAAGGCGGTTTGAAGGGCGTCGGTGTAATAGAGACGGGTCATATGTACGGTCGGGTGAGGTTGGGGACGTAGGGCGCGGTGAACTTGAGCACGCCATCGCACTGCGGGCACGTCGAACCACCTGCGTCAGCGGCGGCAACGTGCGCGTGGCATCCAGCATCAGACTCTCCACGGCCACCGCACCATCGTCGAGCCGATGCGCGAGGAGCGTCGCGTGTACGCGCGCGTCCTCCTTGAGCGCCTCCTGGTGCTCCTGGGACGTCGCCTGTGACGCCTGCCACATCACGAACACAAAGACGCCAAGGGCCGCCGCGAGAATCTGCGTCCGGATGGAGATTGACACCGCGAGGATTCTACAGCGCGGGGTCGGGAATCCCCGCGTCGAGAAATCCGCGTGCGCGCAGCAGGCAGCTGTCGCAATGACCACACGGCCGTCCGCCCTCAGCCGGGTCGTAACAGCTGTGTGTCATCGAAAAATCGACGCCCAACTCGATACCGAGCCTGACGATCCCCGCCTTGGTGAGGTGCTGCAGGGGGGTGTAGAGCGTCAGCGGACGCCCTTCAACGCCGGCTTTGGTGGCGAGACTGGCGAGGTACTCGAATGCGGCGATGAACTCGGGGCGACAATCGGGATACCCGGAATAGTCGAGCGCGTTCACGCCGATGACGATGCGCTCGGCGCCGAGGACTTCGGCCCAGGCCAGCGCCAGGGAGAGGAAGACCGTGTTGCGTGCCGGAACGTACGTGGTGGGGACACCGGCATCGCCAAGTTGATCCTTCGGGATCGCGCCATCGCCGACGAGCGAGGAGCCACCGAACGCCGACAGGTCCACGGCCAATTCGACATGGCGGACCACCCCGAGCGCACTCGCCACGCGGCGCGCCGCTTCGAGTTCGGCCTGATGCACCTGGCCATACCGGAGCGTCAGCGCGTACAGCTCCCACCCCTCCCGGCGGGCCATCGCCGCGGCGGTTGTCGAATCGAGCCCCCCCGAGAGCAGCACCACGGCGCGGGTCATACGCCTCTGGTCTCCGGGGCCCAGATGTACTTGTGCGTCTGAATCTGGAGGCGCGCCGGCACGAGGTCGGCCAGCATCCACTCCGTGAGCGTCGCTGCCGGCAGCACGCCGTGGACCGGTGAGAGCAACACGGCGCCGGCCTTCGCGTCGAGCGCATGGGTCGCGATGATGTCGCGGGCGTACTCATAGTCGGCGCGGTCTCTGATCACAAACTTCACTTCATGATCGCGGGACAGGGCCTCGAGGTTCGGCCAGTGCATCTTGTCCGCTTCCCCACTGCCCGGGCACTTCACGTCCATGATGGCGTGTACGCCCGAAGGCAGGTTGTGAATCGGCAGGTGTCCGCCGGTCTCGACCAGCACTTCGAATCCCTCAACGAGCATCCGCTGCATCAACGGGATCGCGTCCTTCTGGAGCAGGGGTTCCCCGCCGGTCAACTCGACCAGCCGGCATCCGAGTGCGCGGACCCCGGTCATGACCTCGTCGATCGACATCTTCTTGCCGCCGGTGAAGGCATAGGGCGTGTCACACCATGAGCACCGCAGGTCACACGCTGCCAGACGGACAAACACACACGGCCGACCCACATGGGTGGATTCGCCCTGCACGGACAGGTAGATCTCGAAGACGGTCAGCACGCGGGTATCAGTGTACTGAACCTTGAACCCGCGAAGGGCTACCATTCCTGTCATGGTGCGCGTCGGTACGAGCGGCTGGAGTTACCCGAGCGGCAAGGGCACGTGGAACGGGGTGTTTTACCCGAAGCCGCGGCCGCGGGGGTTTGATGAACTGGCCTACTACGCCCGACACTTCGACATCGTCGAGGTGAACTCGACGTTTTACCGGATGCCGGAAGCGGGCCCGGTGGCGAAGTGGGTGGAGCGGACGCCGCGGGAGTTTCAGTTCGCGGTGAAGCTCTGCCAGAAGTTCACGCATCCCGACATGTACCTCGGGCGTGCAGGCGTCACCGACTGGAGTCCGTCGCTGGCGGATGTGGATCTGTTCCGAGCAGGGATTGAGCCGCTTGTGGCGGCAGGACGGCTGCATTCGCTGCTGCTGCAGTTCCCGGCGAGCGTGCACGGCGAGCCGGCGGCACGTGACTACCTTTCGTGGCTGCTGGAGGTGCTGGGCGCGTATCCGCTGGCAGTTGAAGTGCGGCATCCGAGTTGGTTCGCGGCCGGCGCGGACACCGTTGCCCGGCTGGAACACGCGGGCACGGCGCTGGTCATCGCCGACGACCCGGAAGCGAACAAGCGCCCTCGTGTGCCGCTGATCACATCGGCCCCGCTCGTCTACTACCGCTTCCACGGCCGGAACGCGGCCGCCTGGTGGCATCACACCGCGGCCGAGAATCGCTACAACTACTTGTACTCGCCGTCCGAGTTACAACCCTACGCCGCCGAGATCGCTGCGCACGCGTCTGCAGGCCGCAAGGTCGCGGCGTTCATGAACAACCACTTCTCGGCGAAGGCTGTTGCGAATGCGTCGGTACTGCGTTCGCTCGCGCTGCACCCGTGAACCTTGAACCGGCTCACGCTCGTGCAAGCGTGGTTACTGGTTCATCGGTTCATGGTTCATGGTGCTGTTCCGGGTGCCGGGTTCAGGGTACGTAGGGCGCGCTGGAGTTGAGCGCGCCGTGGGGGTACGTGGTTCCGCACCGATGAACCATGAACCGATGAACCAGTAACCCGCGTAGCGAACCCGCGTAGCGTTAGCGCTTCGGAATCGTAATTGTCGTTCGGTGGCGGACGGTGGACTTGTGGCCGGGCACCGACACTTCGATGTAGTGGAGCTTGCCGTCGCGATCGCGGGCTTCGGGTTCGACGCCGAGGATGTAGTACGCGGCGGTCTCGCGCAGGACGCGGGAGAAGGCACATTCGCTGGTGCCGGCGGAGACGTTGATCAGGTCGGCCGCCGCGCGAAACGTCGGCTGCGGCGCCTGGGCGACCAGAGAGGCCACCGCCAGCATGAACCATGCACCGATGAACCATGAACCCTTACGGCTCACTTCGGCTCTCGAATCGTGGCGAGTTTGAGCACGTCCTCGAACTTGATCGCGTCCACCACGGCCATGCCGGAGATGACACGTCCGATGATCGTGTACTGGCCGTCGAGCGAGGGGCTCGCGGTCTTCATGATGTAGAACTGGCTGCTGGCCGCCTCGGGACGTCCGGCGTGGGCCAGGCCGACGGCACCGCGGGTGTGCGACAGACGTTTGGAGGCTTCAAGCAGGCCGACCGTCGGCGTGGCACCGGTCTGGCCCCACAGATTGCGACGCGTCACGTTGCGCGAATTCGGGTCACCGATCTGCACCAGTGTCCGCTCGGACCGATGAAAGCGCTGGCCGCGGTAGAAGTTCTTGTTGACGAGGGTGATGATGTACTCCACCGACTTCGGCGCGTCCTGACGGAAGAGCTCGATTTCGATCGTGCCGCGCGCCGTTTCGAGCACGAGCACCGGGTTCTTCGCACCAGGTTTCGCCTGCGCAGCGGTCGCCACCACACACGCCATCACCAAGAGTCCGCCGACGATGTTTCTGATCATGCTCGCGACTCCTTCGTCACCCCGCGGCGGGGACACAACGACGACACCACACACGCTCTGCACCGGGGATACACAGGTTTACACACGTTCTGCCCCCATGTCACCAGATACAGATTCACGTCAGGCCACCATCGTTTCGGCACGACCTTGTACAACGCATGCTCGGTTTCGTCGGGCGTCCGCGTCGTCACCCAGCCCAGGCGATTCGAGATGCGATGGACGTGCGTGTCCACGCAGATGTTGCTCTTCGAAGCGTGGGAGAGGATGAGCACCAGATTCGCGGTCTTGCGGCCCACACCGGCGAGGGTCAACAACTCGTCCATCGTGTCGGGCACCACGCCGCCGAAGTCGTCGAGAATCTGGCGGCACGCCTGCTTCGCATGCCGCGCCTTGTTCCTGTAGAAGCTCACCGGGTAGATCAGCTTCTCGATCCGGCTCACCGGCAACGCAGCCATCGTCTTCGGCGTGTGCGCAACCTTGAAGAGCCGGGCCGACGCCTCCGCGGTCACGGCATCCTTGGTCTGGGCCGAGAGCAACGTGGCGATCAACACCCGGAACGGATCGTCGTGTGTCTCCTCGGCGATCTTCTCGACCGCCGGTTCCTCCATCGACCGAATCGCGTGACCGATTTTTTTCAGGACAGGAACGGGGTCAATGACCATGCGACTTGCAGTACCCGCAGTGATCACACGGCACAGCGGGTTCGATCACGCACGCATCTGAGATGTTCACAAGGCCCGCGAACAGGGCATGGCTTGAATGAGGTTGGGAGGGGCACGTAGGGCCGCCCGAACTGTAGGCGGCCGAGGTGGTTGAGTGAGGGTGGGTGAGGTTGGATAGGGTGGCGTGGGGCGCACTCTGCCCCATGTGGCGCGCAATGGCGTCACGAATCAGCGCACGAACAGCTTGCTCGTTCATCTCACACCCAACCTTACCCAACCCACTTGATGGCCGCCTACAGTTCAGGCGGCCCTACGTACCCAACCCTACCCAACCTCCACGGCGTCCACAATCCCGACGATCGCGGCGTCCACGGGGGCGCCCTTGCGGCGGAGGGCGTCCTGCGCGGCTTTGCCTTCAATCACCAGCAGCACCTTTTCGCCGACGCCGGCGCCGACCGAATCGATCGCGAGCACGGCCGTGCCTTTCGGCTTCTCATCCAACGTCAGTGGCTGCACGAGCAACAACTTCGCAGCATCAATCTTCTGATGTTTCTGCGTCGAGACAACGGTGCCGATGACGCGACCTATTTGCACAGGTCCACTTGGTCAACAATGCCGACCGCACAGGCGTCGGCGGGTGGTTCGCCTGGAAAAAACGGAAACGTCGCTTCTCGGCCACGCACGAAGAACACGCGCTCGCCCACTCCCGCACCAACGGCATCGAGCGCCACGACGGGGCGACCGACCGGCGACTCGTCCGCACCGACGGGCTGCAGGAGCAACAACTTGTGCGCATGCAGGTTCGCGTCCTTGATCGTGGCGACGACGTCCCCGATGACCATGGCGAGCTGCATCGGTCTATTTACGGGGTGGGATGCCAGGTGTATCGATCTGATCGATCACGCCGATGATGGCGGCGTCGATGGGCGAATCCTTGTAGCCCTCGGCCATCCGCGCGGACGAGCCGGACACAATCAACACGGTGTCGCCGAGGCCGGCGTTCACGGTGTCCACCGCCACCAGATAGTTGCCGTCAGGCTGCCCAGACGCATCGAGCGGCCGCGCGACCAGCAGTTTGCTGGCCACGAGCCGCTCGTCTTTCCTGGTCGCGACGACGGTGCCGACGACCTTCGCGAGAATCATTTCCCGGCTTTGCCGATGGGCAGGATGTCCTCAAGGTTGGCGTGTGGACGAGGAATCACATGCACCGACACCAGTTCGCCCACGCGTCGCGCGGCTGCGGCCCCGGCATCGGTCGCGGCCTTCACCGCCGCCACATCGCCGCGCACGATCGCCGTCACGTAGCCGGCGCCGATCTTCTCCCAGCCGACCAACGTCACCTTGGCGGCCTTGACCATGGCGTCGGCCGCCTCGATCATCGCGACCAAGCCCTTTGTCTCGACCATTCCCAGCGCCTCGCCCATGAATCCTCCAGATGTGTCTGCCAATTCACCCGCGGCTGTGTGCCGGGGTGCCTGCCAGCTGCCGGACGGCCTCATCAATCAGGGTCGTCAGCTGGCTGTATGTTAACTGAATCTCGCCACGGTTACCTACCGGCACGTCAGCGCCGGCCACCACCACCTGGCAGTCCGCCTCACCGGCCACCGACGGGTCCACGCAGACAGGGGCCGGCGAGGCAATGCCATACCGGTCCCGCAGCTGCTGGAGCCGGTCCACTTCCTCACGCGGCAAGAGCTGTTCGCGGCCGAGCAGTCGCGCCGTCAGGCTGATGCGCGCAAAGTGTTCGATGGTCTCCATCTTGTAATACGCGGCAAACAGATCCGCACCAAGCGCCAGTGCCCCGTGGTTGGCGAGCAGCACCGCGTCGTGCGTCCTGACGTACGGCTCCACCGACGCCGGCAACGCAGGAGTGGACGGCGTGGCGTACTCCGCAATCGGAATCGCCCCCAGCGTCGTCACCACCTCCGCCAGCACGGCGCGATCGAGCGGCACACCGGCCACGGCAAATCCGGTGGAGAGCGGCGGGTGGGCATGCACCACCGCATGCACGTCGGGCCGATGGCGATACGCCATCAAGTGCATCAGGATTTCCGAGGACGCCTTGCGCCCGGCGGCGGCCTCGACAACGCGACCGTCCATATCGGTCACGACCATCATGTCCGGTGTCATGAAGCCCTTGGACACGCTGGCCGGCGTGACGAGCAGTCGGTCACTGGCAATGCGCACGCTGATATTGCCGTCGTTGGACGCGACATACCCACGCGTCCACAAGCGCTTGCCGACCTCAACGATGTCCTGCCGGAGCTGGACGGGATCCATGGGTGGCGTCAGCCGGCGCGCCGGGCCGCGGACCACTGATCGCGGCAGGTGGTGGAACAGAAATAGACGGCGTTGTCGCCCGATCCCACGCGAATGGCATTCGCTTCGGGGACATGGGTGCCGCACTGCGGATCGCGAACAAGGCGCCCGCCAACGCGAGGGCCCGGGGCCTGACGCTTTCCACCGGGCGCAGAGGGTGACTCGCCGCTGAGGCCGCGCATCAAGCCACCGAGAAAGCGGAAGATCAGTCTGACGATGAGCAGGACGGCCAGGATGCGGAGGATCCAGACGAAAGCCGACACGTTAGGGCTCGAGTCCGCCGCCACCGCCGGCCGGTGGTGTTGTGGGATGACTGGTGCGCAGCGTCTGCAGCGCGTTTCTCGCGCGCCCCGCCTCTTCGGAGGCCGGCGCCACGGCGATCAATTGCTCCCAGGCCTGGGTCGCGCCGGCAATGTCTTCCTTGCCGAAGGCGCGAACAATACCGACGTTGAACAACGTCTTGGTGTGTGCCGGATCGATCTTGAGGGAATTCTCGAACTGCGCCAGCGCGCGGTCCGCCTGATTGGTCATGTAGTAGCTGACACCGAGATCGGTGGACGCATTGACGTTCTTCGGATTGAGTTTCAGGGCGGCTTCGTACCAGGATCCCGCCATGTCAAACCGTTCCGCGTCGAAGTAGACATTGCCGAGTTCAACACGCACGTCGACGTTGTTGGGCTCGTTGTTCGCCTGGCGTTCGAGCGCCGACGCACGCTGCACATCGAGCACCGGCGCGGCCGGCTGATTCGGAAGCTGCGCGGTAGGCTGCCCGGCTGCCGTCATCGCTGCAGGTGTGGCTGGGCCGGCTTGCTGGGTGCCAAGAATCCAGCCCACCAACAGGCCGAACATCACGCCGGAAATTGCATACGCCAGAGATTCTCGGTTCACAACAGGCCCTTTCCGTCTCGCAATTTCATGATAACACCGCGAGGTAATCACGCACCGAGCGCTCAAGGCCGACATACAGCGCGTGACTGATCAGCGCGTGGCCGATGGACACCTCGTCAACGTACGGGACGTCGCGGAACATCACGAGATTCTGCAGGTCGAGATCGTGCCCGGCATTGACGCCCATCCCCAGCACATGGGCGAGCTCCGCAGCGGCCGCATACATGGCGATCGATGCGCGCGCCGCATCGGGCCCCTTCACAAACGCCCGTGCAAACGGCTCGGTGTACAACTCGACGCGATCAGCCCCCAGGCGCTTGGCCCAGCGAATGGGCGCCTCCGCCGCCTCGACGAAGAGACTCACCCGGATGCCTTCCGCCTTCAAACGCTGAACGACGGCCGTCAGTCGTTCCGGGGAGGTGTCCGCCGACCAGTCGGCCTGACTGGTGATCTCGCCCGGCACCACCGGCACCAACGTGCACTGGTGCGGACGAGCGGCGACCACGAGGTCCACGAAGTCGGCGCGCGGATCCCCTTCGATGTTGAACTCCACCTGATCACGCACCGGTGCCAGATGCGCCGCAATGGCCGCGACATCCGCCCGCGTGATGTGCCGTTCATCGGCGCGCGGATGCACGGTGATGCCTTTGGCACCCGCGGCCAGGCACGCGTCGATCGCCTCACGCACACTGGGCGTCCGGCCCCCACGCGCATTCCGGAGCGTGGCCACCTTGTTGACGTTCACACTCAGGCGAATCATCCGATCGTCGTCCTCACCGCGTCCGCCACTTCTTCCGCCCACGCCTGCACGGTGGCCTGATTTTCGCCTTCGATCATGATCCGCAGCAGCGGCTCGGTGCCCGAGTACCGCACGAGCAGCCGGCCGCGCCCATCCAGCGCCTGTTCCACGCGCCCCATGGCCGCGGCGATCGCGGGCACCGTCGCCACATCGACCCGTTCGCGCACGCGGACGTTCACAAGCGTCTGCGGGTACGGCACGAGATCCGCCGCGAGATCCGCCAGTTCACGGCCGGACTCCGCCATCACGCGCAACACCGCGAGCGCCGTGGCCATGCCGTCACCGGTGTAGAGGTGCTCCGCGAGAATCACGTGCCCTGACTGTTCGCCGCCGACAACGAATCCGTCGCGCAACATCATGTCGCTGACGTACTTGTCGCCGACCGGTGTGCGCACCATCGTGATGCCGCGATCCCGAAACGCGATCTCCAGCCCGATGTTGCTCATCACGGTGGCAACCACGGTGTTGCCGGTGAGCCGGTCCTGCCGCTGATAGTGCAAGCCGAGCATCAACAGCAGCGCATCGCCGTCGACGACGCGGCCACGGTGGTCGACAAGAATCGCGCGATCTCCATCGCCGTCAAACGCCACGCCCAGGCGGCACTTGTGTGCGACCACCGCCGCTGCGAGTCCTGCCGGGTGCGTCGACCCACAGCCTTCGTTGATGTTGCGGCCGTCGGGGTGGTCACCACGCGTCACCGTCGAAAACCCGAGGCCTTCAAACAACCGTCGCGCCGTCGCCGTCGTCGCGCCGTTGGCCATGTCCATGGCGATGGTGGCCCCACGAAGCCCCTTGGGGTCGGGCAACAACAACCGCACATGATCGAGATATGGTTCGCTGAGGTCGTGCACCTGCACCTGCGCGTCCACCCCAGCTGGGACGGACCACGCAGAGTCAGCCACGATGGCCTCCACCGCGCGTTCGGTGCCTTCGTCGAACTTCTCGCCGCGACCGGAGAACACCTTGATGCCGTTGTCGTGATACGGATTGTGCGAGGCCGAGATCACCACTCCCAGGTCGAATGGGCCTGTGCGGGCCAGGTACGCGACGGCCGGCGTCGGCACGATCCCGGTGGACTCGGTGACGGCCCCCTGCGACGCGGCGCCACGCGCCAGTTCACGTTCAATCCACTCGCCGGATTCGCGAGTGTCACGTCCGACCAGCAATCGCACCGGGCGATCGAGCTTCAACACGCGCACCAGCGCCGCGCCAAGCCGCGCCACCGTCGGCGGGTCGAGGGGGCGCGTGCCGGCCACGCCCCGAATGCCATCCGTTCCAAACAACCGTGCTGCCACTCAGCGCTTCTCCTGCCCGTCGTCTTTCACAATCACCACCGTGACGCGCGCGCTCCTGGGCTCACGCAACCGCATCGACGCATCCGCGACGCCGATGCTCACCGTCTTCACCACATTGGCCGTGGCACCGTCGATCATGACCGTCTCGGTCATTGCCTGTTTCAGCGCCGCGAGCGACCGCTTCGGCCCGACCACGTCGACCTGACCCGGTTCGACAAGGACTTCCTTGACGACGAAACCCCTGGCCGGTGCCCCTTCCACGGTGGCCTTCACCGGCACCGACCGCTGGTCCTTCTCCTCCAGCGTCAACATGACGGACGCCGGAAATACCTGGGTGACCTCGACGCCAGACGGCGTGGTGACGAGGTCCGTACGTAGGTGATACAGGTGCGCCCCTGGCCGCGCATCCGCGAGGTCGATGGACACATTGACCCCGCCCTGATCGCCGGTCAACTGGCTCGACCGTCCGCGCAGATGGACTTCGACCGAATCAGGGGCGCCAGGCGCGATCTCGAGCAGGGTGGGCACATTGCGGAACACGAGCGGCACGCGCACACTCCGCTCGACGAAGAAGTCGCTGCCCACCGACAGCCACAACAACGTGGCGACTCCCGTCGCCACCACTTTGAGTCCGACATTTCTGAACGGATGCCAGGCCATCACGCGCCTCCCGTTCCGGCCGTCACCGGCACACGCCGGTACAACACAAGCTCCTGGAGCCGGGCGCGGAGCCGCTCAGGCGTCAGGCCGCGTTCGATACGGCCATCCACCGCCAGTGAGACTTCGCCCCGCTCTTCGGACACGACCACCGCCACGGCATCCGATTCCTCGGTCACGCCGATCGCCGCGCGATGGCGGGTTCCCAGTTCCCGATCAAACGACGGGCTGATCGTCAGCGGCAGAAAACACGCCGCTGCTGCCACACGATCTTCCTGAATGATCACCGCGCCATCATGCATCGGCGCCCCAGGCTGAAAGACCGTGGTGAGCAGGTCGTAGCTGACCGCCGCGTCAAGCGGGATGCCGCTCTCGACATAGTTCCGCAACCCGATCTCGCGCTCCAGCACAATCAACGCGCCCGTGCGTGCCTTCGCGAGCAACCCTGCCGCCGTCAGGACCTCCTCGATGGTCTCGTCCGACTCCTTTTCACCCGCCAGATACCGGAAGAACCGCGCGCGGCCAAGATGCGACAATGCGCGACGGATATCCTGCTGGAACAATACGATCGCGGCAAACCCGGCGTACACGAACACGTTCCGGATCACCCAGTTCACGGTCTCGAGCGGAAACCGTCGGGACGCATAAAACAGGACCAGCACCACGGCCGACCCCAGCGCCATCTGCGCCGCACGGGTGCCGCGAATAAGTTTGAGTCCTTCGTAGATCAGGATCGAGACGATCAGGATGTCGACAACATCCCACCAGCTCACCGGAGTCCGCTGAAGGAGGGCGGTGATCTGATCCATGGGCACCGGTAGAGTATCAAAAGTAGACTAGCGCGTCTGTCACTCGTACGACATCGACCATGGCCCTGACGTCGTGGACGCGGACGATGTGGGCGCCGAGCCAGATGGAGGCGGCCACCGCGGCGGCCGTCCCCCAGACACGCTCGGCAGGGGGGCGCTCACCGAGGGCGAGCTGCAGGAAGGACTTGCGCGACGGCCCCGAGAGGATCGGCACGCCGAGGGCCGCCAGCGCCGGCAGGCCTGCCAGCGCTTCCATCGACTGCGTCGCACGTTTGGCAAACCCGAACCCGGGGTCCACGATCAGCCGGTCCCTGGCCACACCGGCCTGCTCCGCCACCGCCAGCCGCGCCGCAAGTTCGGTGCGGACCTCGGCGACCACATCCGCATACACCGCGCGGTCGTACATGGTCTCGGACCGGCCTCGGTGATGCATCAGCACCGCGGCCGCACCGCGCGACACGACCACGCCGGCCATGGCCGGGTCCGCTGCAAACGCCGTCACGTCATTCACGATGGTGGCACCCGCATCAAGAGCGCGCGCCGCAATCTCCGCCTTGTAGGTATCGATGGAGATGGGCACGCTGACGCGCCCCCTCAGCCCTTCGAGGACCGGGCCCACCCGTCGCCACTCCTCGTCGGCCGGCAGCAACGCCGCGCCGGGCCGGGTGGATTCGCCGCCAAGATCCAGGATGTCGGCGCCCTCCTCCACCATGCGCAGCGCGTCCGCGATCGCCACATCCGGGTCGAGGCGGGCGCCCCCATCCGAAAATGAATCCGGCGTGATGTTGACGATGGCCATGACGAGCGTACGATCGCCCAGGGTCAGCACCTGTCCAGATGCCAGCGGAATCCGGAACGTCTGTCGACGGTGCACTAGGCCTGCGTGGCGGGCTTGGGCAGCGGCGCCACGAGCGGCGGCGTCGGGCGGTCTGCAGCCTCCTGCGGCGCGCCTCCCACCGGCGGCGTCGGCAGATCCTCGAGGGGCTCGCCCTTGCAGATCTTCTTCACCTGATCCGCATCGAGGACTTCACGCAGGAGCAGTTCGTCGGCGATCTTGAGCAACACGGCCTTGTTCTCGGTCAGCACCGTGCGTGCGCGATCGTAGTTGGTCAGCACAAACCGCTTCACTTCGGAGTCGATGCGGACGGCCGTTTCCTGACTGTAGTCCTGCGACTTGGAGATCTCGCGGCCGAGGAACACCTGCTCGTCGCGCTTGCCAAACGTGAGCGGGCCCATTTCGTCGCTCATGCCCCACTCACACACCATGCGGCGCGCGAGTTCGGTGACACGTTCGAGGTCGTTGCCGGCGCCGGTCGTCAGCGCGCCGTTCGTGATTTCCTCCGCGATGCGGCCACCCAGCAGAATCGCCAGCTGGTCCATGAGGTAGTCACGCGAGTAGTTGTGCTTCTCCTCGGTCGGCAGCTGCATCGTCAGGCCCAGCGCCATGCCGCGCGGGATGATCGTGACCTTGTGGATCGGATCGGCATGCGGCAACAGAACGGCGAGCAAGGCGTGGCCGGCTTCGTGAATCGCGGTGACGCGTTTTTCGTCCTCGGTGATCACCATCGAGCGGCGTTCGGAGCCCATCAGGACCTTGTCCTTGGCGTGCTCGAAGTCGGCCATCCGCACCACCTTCTGGTTGTAGCGCGCGGCATTCAGCGCGGCCTCGTTCACCAGGTTGGCGAGATCGGCACCGCAGAAGCCGGACGTGCCGCGTGCAATCACGCTGATGTTCACGTCATCGGCCAGCGGAATCTTCTTGGTGTGCACCAGGAGAATGCCTTCGCGGCCCTTGAGGTCGGGACGATTCACCACGATGCGGCGGTCAAAACGACCGGGACGCAGCAGTGCGGGGTCGAGCACGTCGGGCCGGTTGGTGGCCGCGATCAGAATGACGCCTTCGTTGGACTCGAAGCCATCCATTTCGACGAGCAACTGGTTCAGCGTCTGCTCGCGCTCGTCGTGACCGCCACCAAGGCCGGCGCCACGATGACGGCCGACGGCGTCGATTTCGTCGATGAACACGATGCAGGGCGCGTTCTTCTTGCCCTGCTCAAACAAGTCGCGCACACGGGACGCGCCGACGCCGACAAACATCTCGACGAAGTCGGAACCGCTGATCGAGAAAAACGGCACGTTCGCTTCGCCGGCCACGGCGCGTGCGAGCAACGTCTTTCCCGTGCCGGGCGACCCCATGAGCAACACGCCCTTGGGGATGCGGCCGCCGAGCTTCTGGAACTTCTGCGGCTCTCGCAGGAATTCGATGATCTCCTGCAGGTCTTCCTTCGCTTCGTCCGCGCCGGCCACTTCCTTGAACGTGACCTTCTTCTGCGTGGAGGACGACAACTTCGCGCGCGACTTGCCGAAGGAGAGCGCCTTGTTGCCGCCGCTCTGCATCTGGCGCGTCATGAAGATCCAGAAACCGATCATCAGGAGGACGGGCGCCCAGAAAAACAGGAACTGTGTCCAGCCGCCAGTGGTCTCTTCGTTGGCGACCAGTTCAACGTTACGCTCGGCAAGTTTCTCGTAGAAGCCGGGGTATTCGACGGGCAGGTAGGATCGCACGGCCTTGCCGGCGGGGTCGTTGGGCAGAGCCATGCCACGCAGCTGCCGGCCGGTCAGTTCGACCGTCTCGATCTGGCCCTTGGCCACGCGATCCATGAACTCGGTCAGACTGATCCGGGTCTCGCTCTGGCCAAAGTTGGCCGTCGCCTGCCAGATCAGCACGCCGAACACGACCATCGCGGTCCAGAACAGAAATCCTTTGATCGTCGAATTCATCCTCTATTCAGCTTCCTGACCCTCAAGGTTACCACGCTGACCCTGGGGCTCCTCAGGTCCGACGCGTGCACGCGCCGCTTGGTTCCTGTGTATTACGACCGCGGACCGAGTCGTACTTCCTTGGACACCCTTTCGACCAGAATGCCCGGCAAATCCAGTGTTCCGCCGCCGTGTACCCGCCGCGCCAGCCGGAGCACGGCCTCAATGTGTACGGTCGACCAGGGCCGATCCGGGGCGACCTGCGTCGCCGCCATGCGGATGACCCGCCGCGCCAGCGGCAGCGGAGCGGCGGCCAACCCACTCCGTGCAAGCGCCACTGACCCTGGCGCGGCAGGCAGGACGAGCCGCGCCAGCAATTGGATGGCCGCCTCTTCGAGGAACTGCTCATCGTCAGCCGCGTAGGTGGCGAAACGGGCCAGGGCGTCAACGCCGCCACTGGCCATGTCTGCAGAGACGCGCGCGATGGCCGGAAGGAGCTCATGCCGGATGCGGTTGCGCGGAATCGAGATGTCCGAGTTCGACGCGTCTTCGCGCCAGGGACGCCCCGCCGCGCGCAACATTGCGCGCAGATCTTCGCGCCGGCACGCAAGCAACGGGCGCACCGTGCGGCCATTCCTCGCGCGAATGCCGGAGAGGCCGCGGAGGCCGGCGCCGCGCAACATCCGCAGCAGCACGGTCTCCGCCTGATCGTCGGCGGTGTGCGCCGTGCAGACCACCGTGGCCCCGAGCGCATCGGCCGCCCGCTCAAACGCGGCGTAGCGCAGGTCCCGCGCGGCGGCTTCCGGGGAACGACCTGAAGAAGGGACGTGTGCGGCGCGCACGTCAATGGGCAGATTCAGTTGCGCGGCAAGGCGGCGACAGAACTGCTCGTCGGCGTCGGACTCGGCGACGCGCAGGCCGTGGTTGACGTGGATCAGGCCGACGAACACGAACGCCGGAGCCGGCCGTGTCGCGAAGTCGTGCAGCCACCACGCCAGCGCCACGGAATCGGCCCCGCCGGACACCGCCGCGGCCACGCGCTGTCCGACCAGGTCGTCGCCGGGGACAGGGGGAAGGGGCACGACCCTATTGTGCTCCGTGCTCGGTGCTTTGTGCTCAGTGCTGTGCTGGGTGCGCTACGGAGTCCAAGGGCTTCAGCCCCTGGGACATCACGAGGGCCAAGGCCCTCGTGCCTGGAAAGACGTGCTGGAAAATTGGTGCCGGTGCAGGGACTTGAACCCCGGACCCTGCGGATATGAGCCGCATGCTCTAACCAGCTGAGCTACACCGGCACAGGCTGTTGATGATACCTCAGGTCGAGTGCGGCGTCACCTTATCAGCATGGCATCGCCGTAGCTGTAGAAACTAAAGCCACGCGAGATGGCATCACGGTATGCATCCAGCACCAGCTCGCGTCCGGCAAACGCCGACACGAGCAACAACAGCGATGACTTGGGCAGATGGAAGTTGGTCAGGAGCCTGTCGACCGCACGGAACGTGTGCCCTGGGAGAATGCACAAGTCCGTCGCCCCCGTACCGGCACGCACCTGGCCGGTAGCGCGTGCCGCCGACTCCAACGCGCGCGTGGTCGTGGTACCCACCGCCACCACTCGCCCCCCGGCGGCCCTGGTGGACGCCATCTGCGACGCCGCCGTCTCAGACACCACAAACCGCTCGGCATCAACTCGGTGATCGGCAATGTCATTGACCTTGACCGGCTTGAACGTGCCGTAGCCCACGTGCAGCGTGACGGTCGCCTGACCAATCCCTTTCGCTGCCAGCGCCGTCGTCAACGCGGCATCAAAGTGCAGGCCGGCAGTGGGCGCGGCGATCGATCCGGTCTCCCGCGCGAACATGGTCTGGTAGCGCTCACGATCTTCAGCGGAGTCAGGCCGGCGAATGTACGGCGGCAGCGGAATGTGTCCGAGGCGATCGATGGCCTCGGCGACCGACGCGCCCGTCGAGGCGAGCCGCACACACCGGCGGCCCTCCGAGTCGCGCGACTGGATGGCACCCCGCAACGTGAGGCCCTGGGCGCGCTCGGGATCCGTGAAGTCGATCGTCGCGCCGATCGGCAAGCGCTGGCCCGGGTTGACGAGCGCCCACCAGTCATCGCCGGACGCCGGCTGCAACAACAGGCACTCGGCGCGCCCGCCACCCGTACGCCGCCCGAGCAGTCGCGCGGGAAACACGCGCGAGTCATTCGCGACCACCAGATCTCCAGGTGACAACCACTCAGCAAGGTCCGCCACACGCGATTCAGACCACGTGCCCGTCGCGCGGTCAACGACCAACATCCGCGAGCCACCACGCGGACGGGGATGCTGGGCGATCAGGGACTCAGGAAGGTCGAAATCAAAGTCGGACAGACGCACCCACACATGTTACTGGGCGGATGGGCGGATGGGCGGATGGGCGGATGGGGAGATGGGGAGATGGGGAGATGATAGATGCCAGATGTCAGATGTCAGATGTCCGGTGTTTGGGGCGATGTGGGACGGAGTGGGCACCAGGTTCAGGGTGTGGTCGAGTGCGACGCGGGTGGAGTTGTGTGTGTACGACTCGGCGGATGCGGAGCACGAACGGGTGCGGATCCCGATGGTGGGTGCCGCCAATGCCTGGCACGTGCACGTGCCAGGCGCGGGCCCGGGCACGATCTACGGGTTCCGAACGGACCTGACGCCGGGCCCCCTGTTTGATCCGTACGGCCGTGCGTTCGCGGAAACGTTTGCGTGGACACACGGACGCACACCGCGCGCGGTGGTCGTCGATGACGGCTTCGACTGGGGCGACGACCATTCCCCATGCACACCCTGGACGCAGACCCTGATCTACGAGATGCACGTCAAGGGATTCACCGCGCGCCATCCAGACATTGCCAGGGAGCTGCGCGGCACCTACGCTGGCCTCGCGTCGGTACCGGCCATTGCGCATCTCCAGTCGCTGGGTGTCACAGCCGTGGAGCTCCTGCCGGTGCACGCCCGCGTCGATGAACCGGCGCTTCATGCGCGAGGTCTCACCAACTACTGGGGGTACAACACGCTCGGTTTCTTCGCACCGGAGCCCAGACTCGCTGCTGCGCGCTCGCCGCAGGGGGTGGTCGACGAATTCAAATCCATGGTCCGGACATTACACGCGGCCGGCATCGAGGTGCTGCTCGATGTGGTCTACAACCATACGGCCGAAGGCGACCACACCGGCCCGACGCTGTCGATGCGTGGACTCGACCCCGGGCGCTACTACCGTCATCGCGTGGATGACCCTACGCGGCACGACGACTTCACCGGATGCGGGAACACCCTCGATACTCGCCAGCCGCTGGTGCGCGATCTCATCCTCGACAGCCTCCGCTACTGGGTGCAGGAGATGCACGTGGATGGCTTCCGCTTTGATCTGGCGTCGGCGCTGGCGCGTGGCGACCATCACTTCGACCCGGCAGCGCCGCTGCTCCGCGACATTCAGGAGGACCCGGTGTTGTCCCGGGTAAAGCTGATCGCCGAACCGTGGGACGCCACCGCCGAGGGGTACCAGGTGGGTCGCTTCCCTGCCGGCTGGGCGGAATGGAACGGCAAGTATCGCGACGATGTGAGGCGGTATTGGCGAGGGGACGCAGGCACACGTCCGGCCCTCGCCACGCGACTCGCAGGCAGCAGCGACCTCTACCACGCGGAGGGTCGCGGCCCGGCGTCCGGCATCAACTTCGTGACATCACACGACGGATTCACGCTCGCCGACCTCGTGTCGTATGCCGACAAACACAATACGGCAAACGGCGAAAACAATCGCGACGGTGATTCGCACCATCAGAGTCGGAACTTCGGCGTCGAGGGACCGACCGGGGACCCGGCCGTTCGTGCCGCGCGTGCACAGGCGCAGCGCGATCTGCTGCGCACGCTGTTTGCGTCGCTCGGCGTCCCGATGATCAGCGGCGGCGACGAACTGGGTCGCACGCAGTCGGGCAACAACAACGCGTACTGTCAGGACTCCGCACTCAGTTGGACGCCCTGGCGCATCGAAGACGGCGCCGACCTCGAGTTGCTCGACTTCGTGCGGGCGCTCGCAGTCTGGCGGCGGGCGACACCGTCACTGCAGCGCGACACATTCTTCAGCGACGCCGGCACCGACGTGGAGTGGCTGCGACCCGACGGCGCGCCGATGACCGGGGCGGATTGGCATGATCCCCACGCGCGCGGGTTGATCATGCGCGTGGGGGGCGTCGATGTCGCGTTTGCGTGATGGCGCGCTACAAACCAGCGCGCCCTACAACGACCAGCGGAGCAGGATGCCGCCGACGGTAAAGCCGGCGCCGACCGATGTGAGCAGCACCAGATCGCCCTTCTTGAGCCGGCCATCAGCGCGTGCGTCGGCGAGGGCGAGCGGAATCGTGCCTGCAGTGGTGTTGCCGAACCGTTCCAGGTTGATGACCACCTTCTCCGGCGCCAGCCCGATGCGCTCTGCTGTCGCCTCGATGATGCGGCGATTGGCCTGATGCGACACAAACAGCCCCAGGTCCGCGCCGGACAACTGGTGCTTCTCGAGCAGACGCTGCGCAATCTCGCCGCTCTTCCTCACGGCAAACTTGAAGACCGTCGCGCCGTCCTGCTTCACGAAATGCTGCCGCTGATCCACGGTCTCGTGCGACGCGGGCCGCCGGCTGCCCCCCGCCGGCATGCACAACGCCGGGCCGCCCGTACCGTCAATTTCATGCAGGAAGTCGATCAGGCACGGTTCATCGGGACCGGCCGCCGACAACACCACCGCGCCGGCACCGTCGCCGAACAACACACAGGTGGATCGATCCGTGTAGTCGATGATGCTCGACATCACGTCCGCGCCAACCACGAGCGCGTGGTCAACGGCGCCGGACGCGACCATCTTCCAGCCGACCGTCAGCGAGTACGTAAATCCTGAACAGGCGGCGCCCAGGTCAAACCCCCACGCGCCGGTGGCGCCGATCTTGGCCTGCAACACACACGCAGTGCTCGGAAAAATCGTGTCGGGCGTGGTGGTGCCCACCACGATGAAGCCGATGTCGGCCGGCGTCAGGCCCGCTTCGGCGATCGCGGCGCGCGCGGCCGGTTCGGCAATGTCGGATGTCGCCATGCCGGGATCCACGATGTGCCGTTCCCGGATGCCCGTGCGCTGGAGAATCCACTCGTTCGAGGTTTCGACCAGCTTCTCGAGGTCATCATTGGTCAGCACATGCGGGGGTACAAACGTCGACAACCCCGCAATCTTCACCGGTCGCATCACCACAAACGATCCTTTCCTGGCGCCATCAATCCGAAGTATTCATACGCGCGCGCAGTGGCCACCCGGCCGCGCGCCGTACGCTCGAGGAATCCGATCTGAATCAGATACGGTTCGTAGACATCCTCGATCGCATCCCGTTCCTCACCAATCGCCGCCGCCAGGCTGCTCAGCCCGACCGGCCCGCCGCTGAATTTGTCGATGATCGTCCGCAACAACCGGCGATCGGCTTCATCAAATCCGTGCGCATCCACTTCCAGCAGCTTCAACGCCTCGTGGCACACGTCGGCCGTGATGATGCCATCGGCCCGCACCTGCGCAAAGTCCCTGATCCGCCGCAGCAGCCGGTTCGCGATGCGTGGTGTGCCGCGTGATCGCCGCGCAATTTCCTCCGCAGCGCCGGCTGACGTGTCCACACCGAGAATGCGCGCGGACCGCGTCACGATCTCCGTCAGATCCACGCCCTGGTAAAAATCAAGCCGATGCACAATCCCGAACCGCGCGCGCAACGGCGACGTCAACAACCCCGCCCGCGTCGTCGCCCCAATCAGCGTGAACGGCTGCAACGGCACCTTCACCGATCGCGCACTGGGCCCCTGGCCGATGAGGATGTCGAGCTCAAAATCCTCCATGGCCGGATAGAGGATTTCCTCAATCACCGGACTCATGCGGTGGATTTCGTCGATGAACAACACCTCGCGCGCCTGCAGATTGGTCAACATCGCTGCGAGGTCCCCGGGCTTCTCAAGCACGGGTCCGGATGTCGATCGCACCGCCACGCCCAGTTCGTTGGCGATCACGTACGCCAGCGTGGTCTTGCCCAGCCCTGGCGGTCCGTACACCAGCACGTGATCCAGCGCTTCCCCGCGCTGACGTGTGGCCTCGATCGACACCAGCAGGTTTTCGCGCACACGATCCTGCCCGATGTATTCGTTGAGTGTGCGTGGACGCAGCCCCGCGTCATACTGCGCGTCGTCGTCCACCGGCAGCGCGTTGACCAGCGTGTCGTCCTTCATCGGGCCAGTTCCTTCAACACGTCACGCAGCGTCTGTTCGAATGCGGCGGGTATCCCGTCACGCCCGAGCACACGATCGGCCGCCTTCTCTGCCGTGGCACGCTGATATCCCAGATTCGCCAACGCCGAGAGCACGTCTTCACGGACGCTGTCCGCAGGCGCCATCGGCGCTGCCGGATCACCGCCGACCTCCTCCTGCGCGAGGCGATCCTTCAAGTCCACCACCAGTCGCTCGGCCGTCTTCCGCCCAACACCGGGAATCGCCGTGAGACGGCCCAGATCGTTGCCGCGAATGGCGCGCACCAACTCCTGCGGCTCAAGGCCAGACAACACGGCGAGCGCAAGCTTCGGTCCGACACCACTGACGCCGATGAGCCGCTCGAACAGGTTCTGCTCGAGGTCTGTCGCAAACCCGAACAACTGCAGGACGTCCTCACGCACATGCGTGTGAATGCGCAGCGTGACACGCGTGCCCGGATCGCCCAGGGTGTAAATCGTATACAGCGGCGCCCACACCTCGTAGCCGACGCCGTTGACGTCGACCACGATGCGCTGGGGACGCCGCGCGTCCTTGCAGGCGAGCACGCCGGTGAGGGTGGCGATCACGGCGCCTGCCGCCGCGCGGTCGCTGCGGGTTTGTAGTCTCGCCAGTTGCGGAGGTGCTTGGGCCGCGCACGGGTAGCGCGCGCTTCCAGCGCAGACGTGCCGGAGTGGACATGGCACAACGCCGCCGCGAGGGCATCCGCCGCGTCGTGCGGTGTGGGGACCTCGGTCAACCCCAGCAGCAGTTTCACCATCTGCTGCATCTGCACCTTGTCGGCGCGGCCGTACCCGACCACGGCCAGTTTGATCTCCGCTGGGGTGTATTCGACAACCGGCACCCCCACCTGCTGGGCAGCGAGCAACGCGACACCACGCGCGTGCCCGAGCTGCAGCGCCGACCGTACGTTCCTGGCGTAAAACAGATTTTCGACCACCACACACGCCGGCGCCGCGTCACGCAGGAGGCGCGAGAGGCCGTCGTGGATGACGTGCAGCCGTTCGGGGAAGGTGGAGCCCGTCGGCGGCGTCAACGCGCCGCACGTCACAAGGCGATGCCGGGTGCCGTCGGTCTCCACGCACCCGTAACCGGTGCGCGTCGAGCCCGGGTCAATCCCGAAGATTCTCACGTCAGAGACGCCTCGATGTCTTTTTCGTCGAAGTCGGCATTGGTCCACACGTTGCGCGTGTCGTCACTGTCGTCGAGCGCTTCCATCAGCTTCATCATCTGCTGGACGGTCTTGCCCTCGATGGAGATCGTGTTCTTCGGCAACATCGCGACTTCAGACCGCGTCGGTTCGATGCCCTGCGCCTTGATCGCGTCGAGCACCGCCTGGTGCGCCTCAGGGCTGCAGGTCACTTCCCAGGAGTCGCCGTCCTCCTGCATGTCGTCCGCGCCCGCTTCCAGCGCCACGTTCATCAGCGCATCTTCCTGCGCCCTGGACTTGTCGACGACGATCAGCCCCTTCTTGTCGAACATCCAGCCGACACTGTTGGCTTCGCCAAGGTTTCCGCCGTACTTGCCGAAGATGTGCCGGATCTCCGAGACCGTGCGATTCCGGTTGTCGGTGATCGTGTCCACCATCACCGCGACGCCACCAGGACCGTAGCCCTCGTACATGATCTCGTCGTAGATCAGGCCTTCTTCTTCACCCGTGCCGCGGCGAATCGCGCGCTTGATGTTGTCAGCGGGCATGTTCACCGACTTTGCTTCCGCGATGATCGTGCGCAGACGCGGGTTCATGTCGGGATCACCGCCGCCGTTCCTCGCGGCGATGGTCAACTCCTTGATGATCCGGGTGAAGATCTTGCCGCGCTTGGCGTCAGCGGCGCCCTTCTTGTGTTTGATCGTGTGCCACTTTGAATGGCCTGACATGCCGTACTCCCCGCAATAAAAACGCCCCCTCGCGGGTGGCTGAAATGACCCTGAATGCTAACACGTCAACGTTTACGGGCCAGAATCACCCAGGTATCCGCTTCCGGATGCCAGACTTCCCCGCGATAGCCGCCAAGCACATGATCGATCCGGAACCCGACCCGTTCGAGCCGGGTCAGCACCTGATCCATCGGCAAGGTGCGAAATGTCAGCTGAAACTCGTGGCGCCGGACGGTCCGCCCGGTGCGGACGATGTACTGTTCATCGAAGATCGTGAGGCCCTTGCGCCGGTCCTGACGCACTGATTCGACCAGCGTCAACGTGGTGCCGGCTGAGAGGCGGCCCTTGAGAGGGATCCGGCGCTCGTATTCCTCCCAGGCGGACAGGTCGGGCACGAGGTCGATCGCCAACAGCCCACCCCGGGACAACCCCGCCGCCGCGGCATCGAGGGTCGCGTTCACATCCGCGTCGCGCACGAGGGACTGCAAGAGCCCGTAGGCGGCGACCACGGCCTTGAACCGCTTGGGGCGGAACGGCCATGTCCGGACGTCCCCACGAATCAGGGCCGGTCGCAGCGCGACTGGCATCCGGCGGAGTCGGCGGCGCGCGCGATCGAGCATGGGCTCCGACCGGTCGATGCCGATCGTGCGGCCGGCACCGGCACGGACACGCGCCATCGGCGCGAGAAGTCGGCCGGTGCCGCAGCCGAGTTCAAGCAGATCGCCGTCGATCGATTTGGCGATGCGCTTCCAGAAGGCGACGTCGCGGCGCCCGAGTGTGCGCGCGTTTTCCCAGTCGTAAAAGGGCGCGTACGCGTCCCACCCCTGCCAACCTTCAGACATGTCCCAACGTTCCTTCCTCGCGGGCGCCCTGCATCGCCCGCGCCAATAGCCACAGTCCACGCGGCACGCCGATGACCGCCGATCCGCACAGCATCATGAGCGAGGACCACACGCCGGGCACACCCACGTCATCCAGCATAGTGGCGCGACATCCGTTCCACGCGTGGGTCGATGGCAACCATGCCGCCAGCCGCTCGAGCCCGGCCGGCAGACTGCTGGTCGGATCTGACACGTCGGCCTCAGCGTCGCCAATGACGCGTCGGCCGGCGCAGACTGCAGCGCTGCCGACATGCGACGAACGACGGTCGTGTCGTGGCGGCCGTCACCCGACTGCCGTACCAGCCCTGCGATCACGATCAGGACGTCACGACAAGGCCCTCGCGCAGGCAGGGGGCACGAGCCTCGACGCGGTGCGGGGCGGTCTCCTGCGCAAGCGTGTAGGGGCACGCGCCGCCGAGCGGCACGCGCGTCCACTCGATGACGCGATGGACATCCACGAGCGCATCCGGCTGCACGGATCGCCAGACGCCGAACGCCAGGCTCGCACACGCGAGCGTCCAGACAAGACGCCGGATCAGTACTGCACGAGCCATCGGGCCGCGCGCTCCACGTCGGCCTCCGTTGGCAGGAACACGTCTTCAAGCGGCGGCGAGTACGGCACCGGCGTATCCAGTGCGCCGACCACGCGCACGGGCGCGTCAAGCCACTCGAACGCATCCTCCTGGATGATCGCCGCGAGGGACTCGCCGATGCCGCCGGTCCGGGAATCTTCCTGCAGCACCAACACCCGGCCCGTCTGCCGAGCGACCGCCAGCACCGCGTCACGATCGAGCGGCGCAAGTGTGCGCAAGTCAAGCACCGAGGCCTCAATGCCGTCCGCACTCAGTCGTTCAGCGACGCGCCGCCCAACATGCACGTACGCGCCATAGGAGATGATCGCGAGGTCCTGCCCGGCCCGGCGAAGCGCGGCCTTGCCGATCGGCAGTGGTGCAGGCGCCGCCTCATCGATCAGTTGCTTCACGCGAGGATCGCGATACAGCGCAATGTGCTCGTAATACAGCACGGGATCAGGATCCGCGACAGCCGCCGCCAACAAGGCCCGTGCGTCGTGAGGCGTGGATGGACACACAATCTTGAGACCGGGTGTGCGATAGAACCATGGCTCGGTGTTCTGCGAGTGGTACGGCCCGGCGTGCCGCAATCCGCCCCACGGCATGCGCACCACCATCGGCACCTCTCCGCCCCAGCGGTACCGGATCTTCGCGGCGTTGTTCACCAACTGGTTGAAGCCGGTCGCGACGAAGTCGTTGAACTGAATTTCGCCGATGGGCCGGAGCCCCGCCAATGCCGCACCGACACACGTGCCGAGCACCGCGCCCTCGGCCAGCGGCGCATTGAGAATTCGGTCGCCGTGGTCCTTGAGCAGAGGCCGCAACAGCAGGAACGCGTTGCCGTACTGCCCGCCGCAGTCCTCACCAAACACAAACGTCCGCGGGTCGGTGCTCAGCGCATCACCCACACCGAGCATCACGGCTTCCAGAAACGTCGTGCCCGTCTTGTCGAACGCGGGCGCGGCCTCCACCTGCAGCGGCGTCGTCGACGGCACGCGCTGGCGTCGCACCGCCGGGTCCAGCACCTCGACACGCCGGCGATCGACCGGGTCATGCTTGAAGACACCAGCGGTCACCGTGGCCGGGTCGGGCCACGGCGCAGCAATCACCGCCTGCGCCTCGGCTTCAACCAGCGCGTCAACCTCCGCCTTGATCTGCGCGACGTCCGCCTCGGTCAGCACTCCACGTGCCACGAGTCGCTGTGCGTACCGCTTGATCGGGTCCCGTTCGCTCCAGAACGCGTACAGCTCCGGGTTCGCATATCCCTGCGGCGTCAACGGCGGATAGTCCCAGCCGAGCTGCGGGTCCTTGCCCAGATACAACATGTCGTCGTGATGGGCGTGCCCACACATGCGCATCGCGACCACTTCAATCAGGGTCGGACCGTCACCGGCACGTGCGCGATCCGCCGCCCACGTAAACGCCGCCATCACGGCCTCCGGATCCGTGCCGTCGATCGTGATTCCGGGAATGCCGTAGCCGATCGCCTTGTCCGCAAAGACGCGCACCGCCGATTGATCCCGCACCGGAGTGGACAACGCGGTCTGGTTGTTCTGCAGACAAAAAATCACGGGCAGCCGCCGGGCCGCACACAGATTGATCGCCTCATGCCACTCACCCAGCGACGACCCGCCTTCGCCGATGAACGACACGGCAACACGCGGCGCTTTCGTCTGCGCGAACGCAAAGCCCATCCCCGCCGCCGTCAACGTGCTGATCGACAGCGGCGCCGAGGCAGGCAACACGCCCCACCCGAAATCGCCGAGGTGGAGGTCGCGCCCGTCCATGGGGGGCCCCGCCTTGCCCATCTGCGCACTCAACACGGCGCGCACGGCCTCGCCGTCGCCGCGCATCGCGAGCGCCACGCCGAGATCGCGAATCAACGGCGCAACCACATCGCCACGCCACTCGCCCGAGTCGGTCCGGTACGCCGCCCCGCGACGAAGACGCAACGCGGCCGCGTAGATGGCCTCCTGCCCCAACGAGCGGAACCCCTTGCCCTGAAACGACGCCGCACCGTAGCGCACTTCGCCGCCGGAGAAAAACTGCTTGAGCCGGTTGTCCACCGCGCGGGTCAGCGCCATGCCCCGCAGCATCTCGACACGCTCGTCGTCACGCAGGCTGCCCGCGATCAGGGTCCGGCAGAAGAACCCGTCAACGGCCTCGATCAGCTCGGTAGCGGCCTGTGCGGCCCGCACGTCGCTCGTGACGCCGGGAATGGTCTCGATCCCGGGCGAGGCGTGACTCGTCAGATGGGTGCGAATGGCATCCGGCAACACGCGCCGGAGGTGCGTTCGGGTGCGCGCGAGATCTGCACCGTTCAGTGCGTCGAAGGCGCCGAGGACGGCGGGGAGGCCAAAGGGATGTCGCTCGGCGATGAAGGCGCAAAGGCTCTCCCGCAGAGCATCCTGGTGCTTCCGGCTCATTACTTTGGCAACTGTACACGGAAAGTCGGTACCGCAGACCACGGATCCTCGGGCCACGGATGCTTCGGATACCGGCCCCGCAGTTCCTTCCGTACCTCGGGATATCCACGCGTCCAGAAACTCTTCAGGTCGCGGGTCACCTGCACGGGCCGGTGGTTCGGCGCCAGGAGCGTGAAGGTGACCGGCACCGCCCGCGGCCCCAGCCGCGGTGTCTCAGCCAGGCCAAACACCTCCTGCAACTTCACCGCCACCTCCACGCCACCATCGTCGCGATACAGGAGCGGGTGTTCGCGTCCACTGGGCACCCGCAGGACGTCGGGCGCGAGGCGATCGAGATCCGCACGCACAGGGCCGGGCACGTGGTCGTCGAGGCGCACATCGTCCAGGCGGGTGGCACACGCCACCGCCGCGGTCACCAGCGCGTCGCGGTCAATCGAAATGCCCGCGAACTCCAGCCGGCGCAGGAGCCGGACGTCGTGTTCGGAGGGACCACGACGCTGCCAGGCGGCTCGGAGGAGCGGCGCCGCCTCGTCCGGATCGATCGGCGCGGCACGTTCGCGCAACACAAGTGCCTCGTACCGCTCCACGCGCCGGGCACGGACCGTCGAGGTGTCCTCCATGAATTCGTGCACGGTCTCAAGGTGCGTCGGCTCCAGCCACTCCGGGTCGATGGACGACGCCAGCCGGATCAGGGCATCAGCGCCTGGCGCCACGCCGGCTGTGACATCGACCGCCACAATGAAGTCCGCGTGCCGCACGCCACTCTCGCGCGCGAGCGTGGCGCCCGATCCGGACGCCAGCAGAAACGCGTCCCGGCTGGACATCCGTCGCCGCGCCACGCGATCGGGGTACGCCGCCAGCACGGCCCGCCGAAGGTCCTCGTCGCTCACAGGCGCGGCAGTCGGTGTCGTCAACTGCTGCGCGATGTGACGCAGGTGCGCCGGGGTCGCGTGTTCATCCCCAAACACCTCAAGGTCGGACGTCCGGGTGTCGCCGGCCACCGCGGCACGTAGGCGGACGCCTTCCGAGAGCGACGCACAGACGCGGGCGGCGCGGGCGGCGCCTCCGGTGGCCACCAGGAGCCGGGCCAGACGCGGATGCAGCGGCAGCCGTCGCATCTCCCGGCCGTCGCGGGTCAGACGCCCCTGCGCATCGATCGCACCAAGCCGATGCAGCAGCGTGATGGCGGCCTCGAGAGCATGAGGGGGAGGGGCCTCGAACCAGTCGAACCTCCGCGGATCGCCGCCCCACGCGACGACATCGAGGACCGGACCGGCCAGGTCGATCCGCACGATGTCCGGGTCACGATGGGGCCGCAACCGATCGCGCGCATCCCAGAGCCGGTACACCACACCGGCCTGCGTCCGCCCCGCACGACCCGCCCGCTGGTCGGCCGAATCCATGGAGATACGCTCGGTCACCAGTGCGTCGAGGGCGCGGCCTGCATCGTACCGGGCGACCTTCTGCAGTCCCGCGTCCACCACCGCCACCACATCCGGCACCGTCACCGTGGTTTCCGCGAGGTTGGTCGCAAGCACGATCCTCGCGCCTCCCTCCGGCAGTGGGGTCAATGCGCGATCCTGCTCGTCAGCCTCAAGACCGCCATGGAGCGGCAGCACCGGCCAGGGCACGCCGTCCAGCGCCTGTGCGGCGGCCTGAATCTCACGCGCCCCCGGCAGGAAACACAGCACCGCTCCCCGGTGCGCCGCCGCGAGCCGGCGCGCGGCCTCAGCCACCGGCACACCCGGGTGATACGACACATCGAGGGCGAACTGCCGCCCCGGGACCGTCACCACTGGGCACCCACCCAGGTACGCCGCAATGCGCGCGGGATCAATCGTCGCGGACATCACGACAATCCGGAGATCGTCGCGGGCCAGCCAGGCCTGCTTGACGAGCGCCAGTCCCAGGTCGGCGTGAATGCTCCGTTCGTGGAATTCGTCGAGCACGACCGTGCGGACCCCGGTCAGCAGCGGATCCTGATGGAGCAGGTCCGTGAGCACCCCTTCTGTCGCGACCGTGAGGCGCGTCGCCGCCGACACCCGTTTGTCAAAGCGGACGTGCCAGCCGACCTCGCGGCCGATCGTCCATCCGCGCTCCTCCGCGATCCGCCTGGCGATGGACCGCGCGGCCACCCGGCGGGGCTGCAGCACCAGAACGGGACCGTCGGCCACCAGTGCCGGTGGCACTCGTGTGGTCTTGCCGGCGCCCGGTGATGCCACGACGACGACCGCGCGATGGGCGACGATTGCATCGGCAATACGCGACACATGACCATCGATTGGCAGCGGCAGGAGCATCACCTCAGAGAATAATGAATAGACGTATGTCCACAGGCACTTCGTTTTCGTCCCTCGTGTCCGGCGCGCTGATTGCCGCGCCGATGACCAAGGGCTCCAACCTCCCCTTCCGGCTGCTGTGCATGGAACTGGGCGCCCGCGTCCTGATCAGTGAAATGGTCGTCGCCCGCCGGCTCAAACAGCGGAAGCGCGGCGAGTTTGCCCTGATCCGGCGCGCGCCGGGTGAACCCGTGTTCGGCGTGCAGTTGGCCGGGAACAAGCCGGAGGAGATGGCGTGGGCGGCGGCACTGGTGGAGTCGCGCCAGGCCGATTTCATCGACATCAATCTCGGATGCCCGATCGATCACTTCACACGCATGGGTCTCGGAGCCGCGCTGGGACGCCAGCCCGGCCGTGTGCGACGCATCGTCGAAGCGATGAAGGCCGCGGTGAAGGTGCCGGTCACCGTGAAGATCCGGCTCGGCTGGAAGGCCGACCAGCTGAACTATCTCGAACTGGCAAAGGCGGCCGTCGACGGAGGCGCGGACGGCGTGTTCGTCCATGGCCGCACGCGCGAAGCCCGCTATCGGCACCCGGCCGACTGGGCGGCGATCGCGGAGATCGCGGCGGCCGTGCCGGTTCCCGTTGTCGGCAATGGCGACGTGTTGTTCCCGCACGACTTTCACGACCACATGGCGCACTCCGGCTGTACGGCCGTGATGACCGCGCGCGGTGCGTTGATCAAACCGTGGATCTTCCGCGAAATCAGCGAGGGGTATTGGGAGATCACGGCGGAGGAACGGGTGACGATCTACCGGCGGTACGTGGAACTCGCCCTGTCGCACTGGGGCGGCGACGACTACGGTCGCGAACGTGTGCGCGACTTCCTGCGCTGGCACGTGGGCTTCTGGTGCCGCTACGTCCCCCGCCGCGCCGATGGATCGTGGCCGACGATGCAGCAGCGCGAAGTGCTGGAGCATCCGCGATCCCCGTTGGAAGCCCTCCTGGCGCGTACCGATGATCCGGCGCTGGACTACGTGACCGACCAGTTACTGGGCGGCGGAGATCTCTCCGCCCCGCCTCCCGTCCCGGAGGCGCGGCCGGACACGCGACGCGACATGCGGGACGATCCGGTGGAGGCTGGATGATCCTCGTCGCGCTGAGTTTGTGGCTGAGTGCCGCCATCGGCGCGGATGCGGTGCGCATCACCGTCGTGGACGCGCGCACGCAGGCGCCCGTACCCGGGGTGCGGGTGCAGTTGCAGTCGGCCGACAACGCCGCACGCGACCTCCACACCGGCGACACCGACGCCACGGGGACGATCACCTTTGCGACCGTGCCGGCCGGCCGGTATCTGGTCACGGTCTCGACCGTCGGGTACGCCTTCGTGCGACGGGGCCTCACGATCGTGGCCGGGACGCCGGTCACACTGACGATTCCGCTGACCGAAGGCACGGGTGCGTACCGGGAGGAGGTGACGGTCGCGGCGGCTCCTGTCGGTAGCGCAGAGGTCGGCATCTCGTCGCAGGTCACGCTGGGATCAGCCGCGATACAGGATTTGCGCGGCATCGCCACCGATGATCCGATGCGCGCCATCCAAGGGCTGCCGGGGGTGGTGACGGGCGACGACTTTCAGGCGGAGTTCTCGGTCCGCGGTTCGGCGTTTCGCCATGTGGGTCTCGTAATCGACGACACACCGTCGCCATTGCTGCTCCATGCGGTACGCGGACGCGACGACACCGGATCGCTCGCGATGGTCAGCGCCGACGTGCTGGAACGCGCGGCGCTGTTCTCCGGTCCCCATCCCCAGCGCCACGGGGAGTGGATTGGCGCGACGCTTGATTTTGGCCTGCGGTCTGGCTCACGGGATCGCACCCACGTGCGCGGCACAATCAGCGGCACCAGCGCGGCGATTGTGCTCGAAGGGCCGCTTGGGGCGACCGGCCGCGGGTCGTGGCTGTTCACGGCCCGCAAGAGCTACGTGGACTGGTTGATCCGCAAACTCGACCCGGAGATCGTCAGCACCATCGGCTTCACCGACGCGCAAAGCAAGTGGACGTGGGACCTCACGCCGCGACAGCAGATCCAGTTTGTGCTCACGGGTGGCGAAGCGGTTTACCGTGAACCGGAGACATCGATTGCCAACGGCCTCCACAAAGCCGTGTCGACCGGTGGCCTCGCGTCGCTGGCGTGGCTGTACACCGGCAACAGCCTGACGCTTCGCCAACGCGCGTCGATCACCACCAGTCGTTTCACCAATACCGGCATGCGCAGTCAGGTGCAGGGCCGCGGCGCCACCACGACCCGCATGTGGCGCGGTGACGCCTCGCGCGCCGTCGGGGCACAGTGGTTGGTCGAAGGGGGTGCCCGCGTCGAACACACGGTCACAGACCAGATGCTCGCGCGCTTCCGTGTCTCCGGCACGTCGGTGACTCAGACCGCCAGCCGGTCCATTGAGGATGACCGCCGCCTCGTGTCGTCATGGGCGCAGGTCACGTGGCGGGGTGCGCGTTCGGGACTGGTCGCGGGTGTCCGTGCGGTCGATGCCGATCGCCCCGATACGCGCTGGCTCGCGCCCTGGGTCCTCGCGGAGCATCGTCTCGGCCGCGTCACCCTGCGTGCGGGTGCAGGAGCCTCGCGCCAGTTGCCGCCGCTCGAAGCGCTGACCGCCGCCCCGGACCCACTCGTCCCGGAACGGGCGCGTGGAGTGGACGGCAGCATCGATCTGCGGCTGGGCAGCCGTGGGCGACTGCAGATCACGGGCTTCGCGCGCGAAGAGCACGACATTCTTCGCCCGCTCGGTGAAGAACGCGTGGTCAAGGGTGTGTTCCGCGCCGCCACGACCTTCCCGATCGCCGGATCGCGGCTCCACGGGACCAGCCGCGGCGTGGATGTCGTCCTCCAGCGACATGGGTCAGCCGGTGCGGCGGGATTGACCGGCTGGATCGCCTACACGTGGGCGCACACGCGCTACGAGGATCAGGTGAGTCTGGAGACGTTCGACGGCGATTACGACCAGCGACACACCATCAACGTGTTCCTGCAGCAGCGGCTGTCCTGGCGATCGGCCGTGAACGCCAAACTCCGGCTCGGCAGCAACGTGCCGATCGTCGGGTACTTCACCGGCGATGCGGCGCGCCTGTTTTCGGGCGAGACGCGCAACGCCGTGCGCCTGCCGTGGTATGTGCGCCTCGACGTGCGCGCGAATCGTTCGTTCGCGATCAAGGGGCGACGGCTCACGCTGTTTGCAGAGGTGGTCAACGCGCTCGGCCGCCGCAACCTCGGGCAGGCGGATGGATTCATCCGCCTGCCGAGCCGCGAAGCCGTCGCCTACACCGAGAAACTCGTCCCACGAATTCCCTCAGTGGGATTCCTGATCGAGTTCTGACACGGCGTCTCACAGGGAGACACGGAGGCGCGGAGCAGTTCAGGGCTCCGTCAGCCAGAACTTCTTCGGTGCCCGAAGTGCGCCGTCGGTACGCACAAAAGCGACATCCGTGATGTACAAGGCGTGATCGGTCTCGCGCCTGAACTGGCCGCAGAAGTCAGAGACTGAAAACCCTGCCGTACGCATGAACGCGACGACGTCCTCAAACGTCGGGGCGCCTTCGTTGTACGGCAGGACGCTTGTCTCGAGAATCACGACGTCCGCCATCCCCAGCGTTCGGGACCCGCCGCGCAGCACTTCGAGCTCGAAGCCCTGCACGTCAAGCTTCATCAGCAGCGGTGCCCGCACCGGCGCCTGCATGGCATCCTCCACCACACGATCAAGCGTCGTCATCGGCAGGTGGCGAACCTCGCGACTGAAGGTCGTCAACTCCGGCAACACACTGGATCCTGTGCCAAGCACGTGGAACGGGACGTCATTGCGGACGTCCGGTCCGAGCAGCGCAGAGACCGCAGCCGCGGCCCCACACTCCGTGGCCGCTGCGCGGATCGCGGACGCCATCTCCGGATTGCCGTCCACCATGAGGAGGGCACATCGGGAAACACGGACCGCGCCATGCGGCTCCAGTCGCCGGCGTTCGCGCCAATGTCGATGATCCCACCGGGCTGCAGCCCGTTCGCCTGCATTGTTCGCAGCAGGCCCTCCATCGTCGGAAACCCGAGTCGGAGCTTGTCCACCTGGTCGAGGCCTTCGAGCATGTGGGGCATGAGGCGCCGACGCGCACCCTCCGGCAGCAGGCTCCACAGCCACCGAAACGTGCGGCCGGCGAGCCCTCCGGTTATCGGCAGGTGACGCCCGTGCCGCCGATGCCGCAATAGCCGTTGGGGTTCTTGTCGAGGTACTGCTGGTGGTATTCCTCGGCAAGGTAGTACGGCGGTGCGTCCGCAATCTCCGTGGTGATCGGACCGAAGCGGGCCTCGGCCAGTCGCGCCTGATATGCGCGGAGCGAGGCCTCAGCCGCCGCGCGCTGCGCGGGGGAATACGTGAAGATCACCGATCGGTACTGCGTGCCCACGTCGTTGCCCTGCCGATTGCCCTGCGTCGGATCGTGGTTCTCCCAGAACACGCGCAGCAGGTCGTCGTAGCTCACCACCGCCGGGTCAAACACCACGCGCACGACTTCGGCGTGCCCGGTAGCGCCGGTGCACACCTGTTGATACGTCGGGTGCTCACGGGTGCCGCCGGCATAGCCGCATGACGTCGTGATGACCCCCGGCAGCTGCCAGAACTTGCGCTCCACGCCCCAGAAGCAGCCCATGCCGAACACGGCCTCCTCCTGGCCGGGTCCCACGGGTTGTTCGATTGGCGTTCCCAAAACGGTATGTGTCATGACTCGTGCACCTTCATTCCTTCGGTTCAAACGACAACGCCGTGCCGTTCATGCAATAACGCTGACCGGTCGGACGTGGTCCATCCGGAAACACATGGCCGAGGTGGCCCTGACAGGTCGCGCAGACGACCTCGGTGCGCACCATGCCGTGACTGTCGTCGGTACGCATGGCCACGGCACCCGGCAGCGCATCGTAGAAGCTCGGCCAGCCGGACCCGCTCTCGAACTTGGTGTCCGAGGGAAACAGCGCGGTGCCACACCCGGCGCACCGGAAGAGTCCCGCCCGCTTCTCGAGATTCAGGGGACTTGACCACCGCGGTTCGGTCCCGCACTCGCGCAACACCAGGTACTGCTCCGGGCTCAGTTTGCTCGCCCATTCGTCCATACCCACAGGATGCCACACCCCATAGAATCTCGGGATGCGTCGTCTGCTTCCTCTTCTTGTCGCACTTGGGGCCCTGGCAGGAGTGATTTACGTGTCCATCAGTCCAACGCCGGCGTCCGTCATCGGCCCAGGCATCCCCGAAGCGATGGCCGACGACCGGGCCGAACGCATCAGCGACCTCACGTATGAGGCATCGTTCACCATACCCGCCGTGCGGACCGAACCCGTGCGTGGCCGCCTGGCAGCCACGTTCACGCTGGCCCACGCCGACTCGGATCTTGCCTTTGACTTCGCACAACCGGCGGAGAAGCTGCTCGCCGCCCGCGTCAACGGTGTCGCGACGACCGATGTGGTCGCACGGGACGGGCATGTGGTGGTGCCGGCGGACCTGCTCCAAGCCGGCGCGGAAAACTCGGTCGCGTTTGATTTCATCGCCGGCGACGAGGCGCTCAACCGGCAGGATGAACTGCTCTACACGCTGTTTGTCCCTGCGCGGGCCTCGCTGACACTGCCGGTGTTCGACCAGCCGAACCTCAAGGGTCGTTGGGTCATGTCGCTGAACGTGCCGAACGACTGGGCGGCCGTGGCCAACGGCGCAGAAACCGGTCGCATCACCTCCGCAGACCGTACCCAGATCATCTTCGCGAAGACCGAGCCATTGCCGACGTACCTAGTCGTCGCGTTCGCTGCCGGCAAGTTCCAGATCGAAACTGCCGAGCGCGCGGGCAGGACGCTGAGGCTGTTTCATCGGGAGACGGATGCCGCAAAGGTGCAGCGGAATCTGCCGGCGATTTTTGACCTGCACGCGAGCGCGTTGTCGTGGCTTGAGGACTACACGACGATTCCGTATCCCTTCGGCAAGTTCGACTTCGTGCTCATTCCGTCCTTCCAGTTCGGCGGCATGGAACACGCCGGCGCGGTCTTCTACAACGCCAGCTCGCTGTTTCTGGACGAGTCTGCCACGCAGAACCAGCGTCTCGGCAGGGCGAGTCTGATCGCGCACGAAACCGCGCACATGTGGTTCGGCGATCTGGTGACCATGCGCTGGTTTAATGACGTGTGGATGAAGGAGGTCTTCGCCAACTTCATGGCGGCGAAGATCGTGAATCCGTCGTTCCCCGACGTGAATCATCCACTCCGCTTCCTGTTCTCGCACTATCCAGCTGCCTATGAGGTGGACCGCACGGCGGGGGCGAACCCGATTCGACAGCCCCTGGCCAACCTGAACGAGGCCGGCTCGCTGTATGGAGCCATCATTTACCAGAAGGCGCCGATCGTCATGCGCCAGCTCGAGTTGTTCATGGGCGAGGAGGCGTTCCGCGACGGGCTGCGCGAATACCTCACGACGTACGCGATGGGTAACGCGACCTGGCCGGATCTCATCTCGATCCTCGACCGTCGCACCCCGGCCGATTTGGTCGCGTGGAGCCGCGCGTGGGTGGAGGAACGCGGCCGGCCGCGTGTGCATGTGAATGTCACCACTCCGATGCCCGGCACGACCAGTGTGCAGGTGCGCAGTGAAGACCCCATGAGTCGGGGCCTCGTCTGGCCGCAGATGCTGTCGCTGATCATCGGTGCCGGCGATCGGGCCACAAGCGTGGACGTATCACTCGAACAGTCGGGAACGGCCGCCGTGTCACACACCTCATCGATCATGTCCGACGGTGCGCGATGGGTGCTCCCCACCGGCGGCGGCCTCGGGTACGGCGACTTCGTGTTGCCGGCCGACATGCTCGCACGACTGGCCGAGGACCTGCCGGTCATTGCGGACCCACTGACGCGCGGTGCGGCGTTGGTCACGTTGTGGGAGTCGATGCTCGAAGGACGCGTCCCGGCGCCCGTGCTGCGGGATGCACTCGCCAGAGCCGTGGCCACCGAGCGCGACGAACTCAATCTCTCCAGGCAGCTCGGATACCTGCAGACGATCTTCTGGCGCTTCACGCCCGCGGCCGAACGGCCGGCCGTTGCCGCGACGCTCGAACCACTCTTCCGCACCGGCCTCGCGCAGGCGACCGACGTCTCCCGAAAGAGCGTGTGGTTCAGCGCGGCGAAGAATACGGCGCTCACGCCCGCGTCCGTGGCGTGGCTCACGCAGGTGTGGCGCAAGGAGATCGTGATCGCCGGACTGCCCTTCTCCGAAAACGACGAGGCGGATCTGGCGATGGAGCTGGCCCTGCGAGGCGTCGATGTCCTGGACGAACAGGAGGCGCGCCTGAAGAATCCGGATCGCAAGGCCCGGTTTGTGTTTGTGCGGCCGGCAGTGTCGGCGGACCTCACGACGCGAGAGGCCGTATTCGAGCGCTTCAGGGACGTCGCCAATCGTCGGCGCGAAGCGTGGGTGCTGGAGGCGATGAACTACCTGCACCATCCACTGCGCGCGAGCGAGGTGCAGCACCTCGTCGTCCCGGCGCTGGAACTGGTGCTCGAGATCCGCAACACCGGCGACATCTTCTTTCCGAAGCGCTGGGCGGATGCCACACTCGGCGGCCATCAGTCGCCAGAGACGGCGAGCGCGGTGCGCGCGTTCATTGATGGCCTGCCTCGCGACTTTCCCCAGCGACTTCGCTGGGTGCTCGAAGCGTCTGCGGACCCGTTGTTTCGAGCAGCCCGCTGATGCAGCCGGTTGACCTCGATCCGATTGGCGCGAAGGACCAGACCAGCTCTCCGCTGGATCTCTTCCTGATCTTCGTTGGCGCCAACATCGTCGCCACCACCCTGCAGGTGGGCGCGAGCCTGCCGCCCACGTTCACCGCACTCGCCGCCTTTGGCACGATCGTGGTCGGTGTCATCGGCGGGTCACTGCTGACCGGCCTCCTCGCGCCTGTCGGCTCCCGGCTGCGGGTGCCGTCGATCGTCGCCACCCGCGCGGCACTCGGCGTGAGCGGCGCCCAGGCACTGGCGCTGTTGCTGTTTGTCACGAACTTCGCGTGGATCGCGCTGAACAACGTCATCGCCGCGTCCATCACCGCGACCATGACCGGCGTCGGCACCACCACCATGTGGAGTGTGGGGCTGGGCCTGGCAGCCACACTGATCGTGCTTGGGGGACCGCGGGTGGCGGCGATCGTGGACCGCGTCGCGGTGCCCGTGCTTCTGGCCGCTGGTGCGGTGTTCACGATTGCCGTGCTGCGCGCTCCTCAGGTGAACTGGCCTGCGGGTCCGGTGCCCGCGGGAGACATCGCGCGCGGCCTCGACATCGTGATCGGCTACCAGGCGTCATGGCTGCTGATGTTCGCGGACTACCCGAGGTTTGTGAAGTCGCCTCGCGCCGCAGGCTGGTCCGTGTTTCTCGGCCTCGCGCTCACGTCGTTGTGGTTCATGCCGCTCGGTCTGGTCGCCTCGATGGTCGCCGGTTCTTCCGACCCAGGGGTGATGGTGTCGGCGCTCGGCCTGGGCATGTGGGGCGCACTCCTGGTGGCCACCGCCGCGCTGACCACCAACTTCGTCAACATCTACATGTCGGCCCTGGCGCTCAAGAGCCTGCGCCCCACACTCAGTGGCCCCACGGGCGTCTGGCTCATCGGCGGCATCGGCGCCGCGCTCGGACTCTTCTCAATGGGCTGGCTCGAACAGTTCGCGTCGTTCACGCTGATTCTGGCCTCGTGCCTGGTGCCCGTCGGAGGCCTGCTGCTCTCACACTTCCTCGTGCTCAGAGTGCCCACGAGCGTGCCCGACCTCTACGCCACTCCCGCCGGCACGCGCACATGGTCAACGCCGGGGCTCGTCGCCTGGATCGCGGGCGTCATCGTATTTCACGTCAGCGCATCCATTGGCGGCACACTGCCGAGTCTGATGACGACGATGGGTGTGTATGTGGTGTTGATGCGGCGACGCTAACAACCGCGCCAGACCGGCGGTCGTTTTTCCAGAAACGCCTGCACGCCCTCGACGGCGTCGTGGGTCTTCATCAATTCATCGAGGTACACGCGTTCAATCTCCGGCAGCGACGCCTTGAACGTGGCCGCGAAGGGCATCCGAATCGCCCGGACCGCCAACCGCAGACTGCTCGCCGATTTTGGGCCCAGGTGCGTCCGCACCCAGTCGAGCCCATCCACCATGGGGTCACCCGGGGAGACCTCATCAACGAGACCAATCGAAAGCGCCTCGGCGGCGCCGACGGATTGGCCGGTCAGACAGAGGCGCTCGGCATCAGCGCGGCGAATCCGCTCCGGCAGCACGAGCGAGGCAATCGGCGCAAAGAGGCCGAGTGCGATTTCCGGTTGGCCGAGGGACGCATTCGGACTCGCCACGATGCGATGACACAGACTGGCCACTTCGAGTCCGCCACCAAGGCACTGGCCCCGCACCACCGCGACGATCACAACGTCGCTGTCGAGCATGTCGAACGCCAGTTGTCTGATGGCAGCCAGCATCGGCTCGACCTGATTCGGCAGATGTTCCTGCACCGCCGCGCCATACGAAAAATGCGCGCCCGCGCCTTCCAGGCAGATCGCCTTGAGCGCGGGGGTCGTGCGCGCATCCCGAAATACCGCGCTCAATTCGCCCATCGTCGCGCAATCGAGCACGTTGCCCTTGGTTGCGCCAAACGTCACCCGCCAGATGGCGCCGTCATCGAGCACGGCACGTGTCACACGATCAGACATACGTCGAATGCTACCCCGTCTTTTCACAGGGAGGCACGGAGGCTCACGCTTCAAGGACATTCATGGCCCTACATGGTGAAAATGTAGTTGGCTTACCGCACGTAGAACGTCATGCGCGGAAACGCGAACTGGCCGGAGGCCTCGTCGATGACGTTGATCTGGCAGGTGTAG
>Ga0194128_10000491_pt1 | contig 72053 bp, 105 predicted proteins | sample TA2KigCa65mmetaG_FD_148650 | JGI IMG/M metagenome (GOLD analysis project Ga0194128, IMG submission 148650) | Freshwater microbial communities from Lake Tanganyika, Tanzania - TA2015037 Kigoma Deep Cast 65m | ecosystem: Environmental > Aquatic > Freshwater > Lake | place: Tanzania: Lake...
TACCAAGGCGAGCGGCATTTTTAGAATAAGTACTTTTTCCAGAAGCTATCATGCCGCACAAAACAAATAATTTGGCTATAGTATCCACTAGTTTGGAAGGCATCTATTCTCTCCGTATCAGATAAAATAAATATATCCCAATTATGCAGACCGATCAATATACGATCTTTCAAGAATTTTAATTTTTTTGAGCAGTAAACAAAAAACCCCGCAGAGTTTTTCAACTCCACGGAGTCTAAAGAGAGCCGCCTAAATTTCTCACTTATTGATCGTCGGAAAACTTTCGGCAAACGTCGGCACAATTCGTGCTGCCCAACATAATGGCCTTAGCGATAGCCAAGCCAAAATCCAAAGTGGTGGTGTCGATCTTGAAAGTATCTTCGGGACACTTTCCATCGTTGTCGATAATCTTCGCCAAATAATCGACGTAATGCTCTTGGATTTTCGGCGCACGCAACGTCTGCTTGTTGGTGGGATCGTTACCGGTGACTTTCTTAGCCGCACTGATAACGTGCTTCTTCTTCGTCACTGGTTTCTTGCTGTCACGCTCAGTAACAGTACGATTCACCTTGGTGTCAGCGTCGGCAAGCCTTGTTTTGGCTTCTGTAATCGCTTCCTTATCGCCCTGATGAGTGGCGTCGGCTACAGAGCCAGCGGCAATTTCTTGCTCTTCAAGAGCCGCCGTGACCTTTTTCTGATACCGTTCCCGGCGACGGGATGCATCCTTTTGCGATTCTGCATTGGCCGTAAGCCGAACTTCCTTGCGAATGTCAATATCTTCGATTTCCATCAAGGATTTCGCAGAATCCCGATCAATACGGTCTTCTATCAAATCCTTGAGGGATTCTTCGTCCAGCTTTGCAATAAGCTGGTCGGTATCACGGAGCCATTTCACATCCTTGTGCATGATTTCCATGATCTTTTCGTCGGATGCGCCCGCCTTCCGCAATTCTTGACAAATGGCAACATCGTGCCCTTCGGTAAAGTTCATGCGAACAGAATTCTCTGAATAAGCCAGAGCCAGCGCATCGGTATCGGATTTCGCAGAGAAAATCTGACACAGGACGAATTCGTAAACCTGATCGGCGGGGCGATGGTCATACTCGTATTCGCCCTTGTCGTTCAGCTTTGCCGAACTTGCATCCTTGACAACGGTTTTGTCGTCACGCAGCTTATTCACCGCACGGTGACGGCGTTCGCCGCCCACAAGCTGTGGACGAATTTCGCCCTTTGCAGTTTCGGCCCAACGACATACGAACGGGTACATCAAGGTCCGGTCACGAATATCATTTCGCAGAATTTCAGCATGCCGCTTATCCATCAAGTCGGTTTGTCCCCTCTCGGTAAGAGTTCGGGGATTGCTGAAAATATACCCCTTCTGCTCAGGGGCGGGTTCCCGGTCGGCAACCGTAATGAAGTCGAAGGGAACCAAATAAAGGGCACCATGCAAGTGCTTGATTCTCTCTGGAACATTCACTCCATGCATATCCATAGCAAAACTCCGGTTATGATTAAATGGTCAGAAATCATATGCAGCAACATACCCCGGTCCTTTTTCTGCTGCAAACGGCTTACGGCAACGGATTACGTTGGTCGTTTCATATTCTTTATCTCCAAAATTGTCAAGTGCGGAATCCTTTCGCCTCAGAACCAAACCTTCAAGTTTTGGATTAGCAAGGGATTCCTTGAAACGATCAATAAAATTATAGGTCCAAGTTTGGGCCATCCACAACCTTGGGGAAATTTGTAAAGCTATTCCACCCGGTTCCAAACTTTGAGGATCACCACAGATTCGTTTGAGGATTTCGAGACGCTCCATCTGGTTTGGGGAACCAAAGAAATAACGCCCTACTTGAAGTACGTCGTACAAGATGATTTCTTTTCCAGAATCAACCTGCTTGTTCATCAACTCGGAATCGAGCCAATATTCTTTGCCCTTTTCGAGATTTAGAGATGACATAATCTCGTCACGAAAGCCCTTCTGCAAAACGAACTTGCTGGGACTGTGGGCCTTCCCGTAACGGCTGTAGACAGATAGCTCGCCTTCGGGGGTAACGTGAATTACGTTTCTCGTGCCATTGAATTTCCGCTGAACAACCCATTTGCCCTGAGAATCATAATAGGACAGGTCATTCGGGTGAATTTTACTCTTGGGGCGGGGTGGAAAGATCACTTTCATGGTATCTCGCTCGCCACCGTCAATGAAAGACGGATTCCTAAAAATCCAAAAATCAGGCCGCAGGGCCACCCCAACTAACCGATTATACCACAGGATTTTGGGCGTGTAAAGTGGCCTATTCGGGGTTTCTGGCGGTTTTATACTCGACAGCAATCCGATTGTGTAAAGCCAGATTGACAGCAAACACTTCCTTTGAGACAAGTTCTTGGACGACTTGTTTTAAATGGTAGCTGCTGGTCTTTCCGCTCAAGATAATGAAATTGCCTTCATGAATAATTGCCAAGTTTGTTATATTCCTTCCGCAATAATGATTTTGTATTTTTGCGAGCAAAGATTCGGTCAGGTCTTTAGACAGACTGGTCGCACCGTCGTCCATGACACACATCCTCCTGTTTTATTTTTCGGAAACACATATAAATCTCGACCGGCAATTCATGCACACAATATTGAGTGCGTTAATGCCATCTGGTCTGCGGCCTGAACGGATCGAGTTATGCGGTGGCGGACAATTACAAATATATTTCAAAAAGAAAGTCTTAGCTGGCTTAGAGCCATCAGCCCGCTTTTTAATTTCTTCTTGAGTTTTCGCAATCAAGGTTTTGTCGAAAAAAATCTGCCCGAATACGTCATCCCTTTTCTGAATTGTTGCATCATCGGGTTTGCGAATAAATTCTTTTTCGACATTTCGGGGCGGAACCTCCGAAGTAATAGACCATCCCTGAGATTTGTGCTTGATTACGACCAAGCCAACAGATAGTGCCACCGGCAAGAAATATTTGATGGTGTGATACTGATTTGCAGTAACATCCTCAATCCCTTTCTGATGATTAGAGACGTGAACCATTTCATGCAGAAGTTTCGGAAGAATATCCGCCCGGTCCAACTTCGATAATTCACCACCAATTACAATGGCATTTTCTTCATGCACAAACTTGATGGTAAATTTTCTTTTCGGCAAAACCGAAATATTTACTGGAACAAGTGTACCCCGAAAAAGACCTTTGTTGATAGTTTGATAAGCCTCCTGCATTTCTAAACAGAATAAGGCTTCGGGTCTATTTCGCATTTAGTATCTTCCGGATCGGGGAGGTCTTTCTTAGGAATGTTGCCCTCAAAAGCAACCTCCCCGCAGTTTTCACAAATGAGGTTACAGCCGTCGAATTTATATCCCTCGTCAAAAGGGATGGGGGTTCGACACTTACGGCATGTTCTTGGTTCCATCTTTTATTTTTTCTTTTTGAATTTCTTCGTACACTTCTTTCCTGTGAACGGAAATTTTCTGGTCGGCCTGAATGCCAAGGCGAACCTTATCCCATCTGATTTCAATTACGGTGAGGATGATTTGATCCTCGCCCTCGCCCAGAACAATAGACTCATCCTTCTTGCGTGAAAGTACCAACATGACAACTCCTCCTCCATGAGAAACTTTGAGAAACTTTGAGAAACTTTTGATCGCACAACTCGTTCATTTTACCACAGGATTTCGAATTTCGCAAGTCGGGATTCTGAACTGTTGGCTAGAGCGGCCCCTCATCCTTCTTGCGTGAAAGTACAAACTTTTGATCGCACAACTCGTTCATTTTACCACAGGATTTCGAATTTCGCAAGTCGGGATTCTGAACTGTTGGCTAGAGCGGCCCCGCACACCGACATTTAATCCACGATCTACCATAACCACCCTGTCCATTTGCAAGGGCAGTTCCGATGACGTGATTTTCGATTGAAAAAAAAGAGCAATCGCCACCAGTTATAGCGATTGCTCTCACTTCATTACTCTCACTTCATTGCTCTTATGGAGCGAAGAACTAAGTTTAGTCTAAGTTTAGTTTAGAAGAGGGATTGAATACAAACAGTTATTGCCGGTACAAATGCCCCACGTCCGGCAAAGCAAAGAGAGTTAATCTTTGGGCACTTAGGATAAAAAAATTTCCAAGTTACCGTTGTGTATGTTCCATCTGATTTTTTACATCTCATGAGTATATCCTCCATAAAGTTGATTGACCAATCACTGTTATTTATCCTAACCACTGTTATTTTTAGTCAAATTCATCTTTGTTTCAAAATCATGACGTGTTTTTCGCAACAATTCCTGATCCTTCTCGTCGAGACCCCCCAAAGTGCCACCGCCTTCATGTTGAACCCAACTAGACCCGCATATTGCTTGTAAGAAACCGTGCCTTCTCATTCTAATCGCAAATTCCTGTGCCTCGCACCCAGCCAAAGGAAATTCCTTAAAGATTCCGATATGCCGGAATAAATCTCTGTGACACAAGGCACAATAAAGGGGCAAATATTGATCTTCGGTCAATATAAAGTCTTCACAAGGATTTTCCCGCTTATTGATTTTCTTTTCTTCAAAAAGAGCTTGGAGCGAATCGCCGGGATTATTGGTTCGGGGAGAAATCATTTTGACCCCATTGTTTTTTAATTTCTGCATACTTGTGCCAAGGGAGGCCAACCAAGCTGAACCTTCGACAATCACATCTGAATGCACAATTAAAACCCAAGGAATCCATTCATTTTTTGGATTTTGTATCACGCTGTTAAGTGACGATCCAAACCCTTCCGATTTGTCATGTCGCATACATACAACACCCGGCATCTTAGATTTATTTATTTCAATAATGAAAGAGTCATTTTCTGACCCGTCATCTATTAGTGTGATTTGATAACGATTTGTAGATACCGTCTTAAAGATCGACTCCATCAATGCAGTGACAGAGCTATGCTTTCCACGAAAAGGGATGATAATTTCTACACAAGACATTTTCCGTGGATCAAATGTCGCAAAATTGTTCATTTTCATGTCACATTCTTTCCAAACTTTTGACATTATTCCCCCACCCTAAATAACTATAATAGTAGAGAATAGGAAAGTATAAAAAATGTACCACACAAACACAAATCAAATTAGAGAATATCTTGCTGCCTTGGAACATATGAAGGGCTTTTTCAACAAACTTTTAGAAGAGGAAAAAGCTACACTTTCTGGACCGGCCAGCGAACAAGAAAAACTTGCCGAATTAACCGATTTGCGAATGTTGACAAAATCGGACTTATGGCCCGCTGCTGTGCCAGAAAAATTGATTTCAGATGCAGAAAGTCAAAATGCCAGAGCTATGGGTGTACTCCAAACAATAAATCTTCCCCTTGCTGGCAAAAAATTCCTTGACTTTGGTTGTGGTGATGGGCACACAGTTGAAATCGCAAAAGAAATATTCGGGGCAACAGCTTTTGGATACGATACGAAAACCTTTGAGTGGAACAATGAAAATATCACAAGCAATTTCGATGTAATATCCAAAAATGGCCCATATGATGTTATTTTGCTGTATGATGTTCTGGATCATGCAGAAGAACCGGAAACCATACTAAAAACATGCAAACAAATATTGAGTCCAGATGGTAAAATTTGTGTTCGTGTCCATCCTTGGTTCTCTCGTCACGGAACCCACATTTATAAACAACTAAACAAAGCATATTTGCAGCTTGTATTCAACGACGACGAACTCGCCACCCTCGGCGTAATACAAGAGAAAGTAAACAAAATCAGAAATGTCGAAACCTACAAAGAATGGTTCAAAAAAGCAGGCTTCATGATTGTTTCGGAAAATTTCACCAAAAAAAATATTGAATTATTTTTCACACATAATCCCGCTATTTTGCGGAGAATAAAAGCCAATTTCAACAACGAATTTCCAAGAACTATGTTAGAAATTCAATTTATTGATCTGATTTTAGTCTAAGATATTCATCCTTCGACAAAGCCTTTAAGTCTTTATCTGAAAGACTATATGACGCTCTAACAAAGGGGTTAGCAATTAACGCAGCGGTCCAAAGGTGTGGCCATTGGATACCAAAATCATCGTATCTTAAATTAAATTCATTGTCGGGTTGCCACAAATCAGCCTGACAATAAACCACCACAGAAGATTCTAATGCAAGAAACCCGTGGGCACAGCCACCGGGCACAAAGAATTGCTTTGGCTTATTGCCTTCAAGAATTACATAAGTATGCTTAAGATAAGTAGACGAACCTTCTCGCATATCCACACAAACATCAAATATCCTGCCACTAATACAGGTTATCAATTTTGCATAGGGAGCAAGATGCAAACCCCTCAGCACATTCTTTTCACTGAAAGATGTGTTGACCTGTTTCCACTTAATTCTTGATTCTGGGAAATATGTGTCGCAATTATACAATTCTTGAAAAAAGCCCCGTGAATCGAAGTGACGATCACATTCGACCACGAGACTTCCTTCAACTTCATTTGTTGAAAATTTAACCATGTAGGCTCACTTTTCCAATGCTATATAATAGTATGACAAGGGAAGAATACCAACGCAGGCGTAAATTGGGACTATGAAGCTCTTAGGGAAATCAAGGCTATCTTGTCTCGAAATGATATTTAACATTAAAAGTCGCCGTATTTAGGAATTTTCATTTTGGTCATTTTCAAGCTCGACTAACCAGTACGAAGCACCTAAAAAACTTTCCCAATCTTTTACTCGGTAGTCGCCCTTGAACAAGTTGTACTTCGGCTTCTGAGGATTTTTCAACAACTTCATTCTAGCCCGTTCCGGTGTACGGTCGGCCTTCTTGGAGTTGCAGCCAACACACGCCAAGACACAGTTTTCCCAAGTGGTTAGACCACCCTGAGAACGTGGCAAAACGTGGTCGATGGTCAACTCTTCCGAACCCGGCTTGCAACCACAGTATTGACAGGTGTAGTTGTCACGCTTGTATACTGTCCGACGACAGTAGTGAATCTTCTGGTGTGGTAACTTGTCATACTTAGTCAACTGAATAACAGTCGGGATACGGAAGATGGCATTTACCGACAACATGCCCTCTTCGCCTTCTTTAGGCTTCATGGCGGACCAATCAGCCCAAGTCATTGTAGCAAAGTCGTTTGCACAGTCGATAATGCGAGCCTTGGGTTCTCCGTTGTGATACTCAGAGAATACCTTATTCAAGGCACGTTCCAGCGAGACGATGCCCACTGGACACCACGACTTGTTCAAAACCAATACTTTCTTCTGTGCTAACGACATAATCATCCTTCATTTGGGATTCCTCCATTATTTATAATTTGCAGGCGATTTTAGGCTAACCAAAATTAGCAAGCTAGTAAGCGAATGTGAACACTCCTGCAATCATCATGCAGTACACTAACGGAAAGTAAGACACGGGACCGCCGAAAAGGTCCACCCGTCTGGGTAATGATAAAGTATCTGTTGGCATCGGCAGCTTTCCCATCAAAGGTCCAACGAAATTTTCTCTTTATATTTTCAAGTCCAAGATTCATTCTTCTTCATCAGTAGGAGGAACCAAATTAAATGCTTTAGTAAAAAGAATTTGCTGCATTGACTTGACCAATTCTAACGCTTCTGGGCGTTGAAATCCAGCCTGACATAGACTGGCATGATAGGTTGCAAGCATAGAAGCGAAGGGCGTAAGATGTGCCCCGGCTTGCTCGAAAGCAGAAAGTGCTTTTAAATACTCATTTTCTTCCATATTATGCTCCTTTAATATATTGGGCAGTATAATAACGTTACTTCCCGTAAGCCCTACGGTAGAGTCGTTTAGTTAAACAGGGTGACTAACCGTAAGTATTATAGTGTATGATACCTAATTATGGCAGCTTACATAAAATAAGGCCGGGGGTGGGGAATGGATTCCCGTAAGGCGTCCCCCCGGCCTTTCTTTTTATTTCAATGCTTCGGAAACAAAGGTGGATATTTGCCATCAACAAGGAAAGCCTTGTTCACAGAAACTCCACGCTCAAACCCTGTAAGATTGTTTTCAGCGAAGCTAGTCAGAGAACCGTTAGTCGAAATGAATTGGAAAGAATTGTAGATTTTGTCAGCGGTTTCTGGCAAAAAGGGAATAAGAAGGCTGGAAATGATTCTAAGGCCGGATACCAAATTCCTCAATACAGAGAAACAAGCCTCTGGATCATTGTTGGCCAATTCCCAAGGTTTTTTGACCTCAACGTACTTGTTACAACTTTTGACAATATTCCAAATCAATTCAAGACATTCCTTGTAACGATAGCTCTCGATGAAATGCGTGTACTGAGCGAGAGCTTCGGGACCAAACCAAATTCGGGCGTCAGAATCAATTGGCCTGGTTGGCAATTTGCCATCATAATTTTTGTTGACCAAAGAAACGACTCGCCCAACAAGATTACCCAATTCATTGGCCAAGTCTGCTTTGTAGACTTCATCAAAATGCTTGAGATTGTATTCTCCATCTTCATGGAAAGAACACTTTGAAAGGAAGTAGTACCGATAAGCATCGGAACCATACTTATCAATCAAATCTACAGGACTAACATAAGTCCCACTTTTGCTAACCTTATTTAGTGTGTTGTTCTCTCTTTGATAAATAAATCCGTGAGCAAACACACTTTGAGGGAAACGAATCTTCTTCCTTGCAGAAGGCGATTCATTGTAAGCCTTAATCATCGCTGGGAAAAGAACACAGTGGAAACGAGTAATGTCTTTCCCAATGAAATGCACCGTAGAAGATTCAGTCGGGAAGTAAAATGCGCCCCACCACTTATCAAACTTGTCCCAATCGGTGCCAAACCCAACGCCGGTCAAATAATTCAATAAAGCGTCGAACCAGACATAAATTACTTGATCGTTATCCCAAGGGATAGGAATGCCCCATCCTTGGTTTTTACGACTGATCGAAATATCCTGCAAATCATTTTCAACAAAGTTCTTGATTTCATTGTAGCGAGACTCTGGTTGAATATCAAGAAATACCGTTATGAACGGCTTCGGATAAATCAAATCCAAAACAAATTGCTTGAAGGCTGACAGCTTAAAAAAGTAATTCTCTTCTTCTTTTTGCACAATTTGCTTTGGGTGATTCTGACAAATTCCATCAGTCTTGTACTCTTCACAGCCTTCACAATAAAACCCCTTGAAAGGCTTCTTGTAAATGAAGCCAGCGTCATTCACAGCCGAGATAAATTGTTGAACGCCAATCCTATGACGTTCCTCACTGGTTTGAATAAAGTCATCGTAAGAAATGTTGAGTCGCTTCCACACTTCCTTGAATGACTTGACCAAATCATCAACATATTGTTGGACCGGCACGCCAAGTTCGTTGGCCTTTTTGACAACCTTGACGGTATTCTCGTCGTTACCACCAAGGAAATAAACTTGCTCGCCCTTGTACCGCCAATAACGTGCGGCTACGTCCGCACCGATCTTCTCGAATGCAGTACCGATATGAGGAAGAGCGTTAGGATAGTCGATAGCAGTTGTGATGAATTTGGTCATTATGCTGCCTATTCTTTGTCAATAATGTGGAAAAAGTGTTTCATACTTGGCCTACGTTGATCGTCAGGTCCACGACAGAAATCTAAATCACCAAAAAACTCTTGGATTATATTGCCTGCCTTGTAGACGATTTCCTCAACCATCTGGGACTCGGTCTTATCTTTGCAATAGGCCATAATCGGGGCAAGCGAAACATGAATTTGTTGTAGAACGCCCAAGTCCTTCACAGACGCAAGTAAGTGAATACCTTCCTTTTGATTTAAAAAACTGCAACTCTGGTCTTCCAGACCCGGAAAAGCCATATTCAAAAACACCGGCAACTTAGCCCAACCTTCCACTTCCTGTTTACAATAAACAGAAATCGGCTTCATGATTAGCTCACTTCAAGTGTTGGATTGAGAAGGGTGAATCTTCCCCTGCTGTATGAAACTTTTTATCGGGATTCGGACCCCATAATTTCTCAATGGGGAATGGTGCTTTCACGCCACTATTCGGATTCTTCGGGGGTAATGGGCCGGGTATATGCTTTATAGAAAATGGTGCCCCATCGCCATTCTTGTAAAGTCGCTCATCCATTGTAATATAAAGCATGGCGTCCGCAGCTTGTGGAATCCAATCGGCAGCGGGGTAAAGCCCGATGCCACCGTAACCCAGCGGGTAAAGTCCTGTTTTTGACGCTGTACGTCTTTCTTCGTTGATTAAATAGTCTTTGAACCCGGTGAATTTCATATCTTTATTTAGTGGATGAATCGCATATTCATAAAGGTTAACATTACAAATACAAATATTGATTGAGCCAAAAATAAAACCATGACCAATATCAACAAAAGAAGCGGAATCCAATCGAAATTAAACTTGTCGTTTCTCACATTTCCTCTTATTTGCTTCTAACTCCAACCGTTCTTTGTAAGGACAATGCCGACACCTGTTACAGCAATGACCTCTTTTGAGCAAATATTCTCTTGTGAAGACATACTTGCCATTTTCAATAATATAGTAGTCAACATTCAGTTGTAATTTCATGCCCTAAATAGAAAAAGGGCATCACAAATTTTCGTTGTGACGCCCTTTTTAGGCCCGTAGATACGGTCCACCACCCGTTTTTTTAGATAAACGGGAAAATCCCGTAGAACGGCGGGATCACTCTGATGCTTCAGCTTGCTGCAATTCGGCTTCGGCTTGAAGCCAAAAATCGACGCCATCACCGGAAGGATAACCGGCTTGCTCCCACTTGTAGTAGGCTCGTTCCCGAACCTTTTCGCAACAAACTTGAGAGGGGCACTCAGTTGTTGTCTCACCAGCCGCCTCGCAAGTCGCACTCAATTGCGACTTATTCTTGGCATCCTGACGTGGGGGTTGATTGCGGCAAACAGTTGCCGTAGCCTCGCAAGTTTCTTGATTTTGGGTCGCAGTTTTAGACATTTCGTCCGTACTCCTGTTGAAGATGGAAGTGAGCCAGTTCATATTGATTGTACCACAAAAGAATCCGTTCGTAAAGTTGATCTTATTTCTTTGGAGGCAAGTCTTGAAAACCCGGAGCAGGCACAGTAATTACTGGACGCCCCGTAGTCTTGGGCCTTCCCGCTATCAATTCAGTAGTGTAGAATCCAGTCTTGGGAGCAGGCAAGTCTTGGAAACCCGGCGCTTCCCTCTTAGGAGCGGTTTTAGGCTCGTTTATAGGCACTTTCTTGGTATCAGGCAAGTCTTGGAAACTTGGACCTTTCTTCGGAGTCGGGTTCACATAAAACGGCTGCAATTGAGAGGGATAAACATAATACAAGCGACCGTTGCATCCACGAAAGTAGTATCCGCCAGTCGTACTGTAAGAATAGGAAGGGATATAGCTGTAAGAATAGGAAGGGATATAGCTGTAAGAATAGGAAGGGATATAGCTGTAAGAATAGGAAGGGATATAGCTGTAAGAATAGGAAGGATAGCCGCCTCCGCAACGACCACGGAAAAACTGAGCGTTAGCGTCCTGACTAAATGCAAACATCAGGGCAAATGCAGCAGCAGCAGCAACAACACCAGTCAAATACTTCATTTTTCACCTCGGTTTTAGGGGTTAGCCTTATTGTAAATCAAACTTTTTTCGAGTCAACCCCGGAATCTCGAAAAAGTTATCCCAATTTTTCATCAAGAAAAAAGAATGTGGGAAAGAACCCTCAATAAGCATCCAGCCGTATTTCAATAAACATGCGGCTAAATCCTGATTATGGACGCACTCAACATACGTTGCGTCCCAAGGATTCATTTCGTGGGCTTGTTCCAAAAAATTGGAAAAAATTCCCTCCCCACGTTTGTCTTCATCGACTTCGACATAAGCAATATCAAGGCAAACTTGTATTTTGCCTCCCGGCTTCAAAAGATGACGACCCTTACGAACATACACTTTCATGTCGTCGTCGTCAATCCATTTTGGCGGAACATAGCCAGAATCTTTGGCCCCGTCGATGAATTCTTTGAGTTTTTCGAGGACGGTCATGACTTCCCCATTTCGCCTTTGTGCCGTGGGAGATTCAAGTCACCAAGGGGCACTCCTTCGGAGGCTTATTGTTGTATTCAATTAGCCTCTTGTTATATTCAGACTTAATGTCCGCAGGAGGATTGCTCGAAAACTCTTCGAGCATGTCCCTGACGAATAATATGAAATTATCGCCAGAAAGAAGAGAACGGTCGCTTTCACTCATAATGCCATTGCTCTTCAACGAATCTAGGAAATCCTGCTCTTGCGGAGAAAATAATCGCAGACCGGGTTGAATTACAGTCGTCCCGCCCTTGAAACAAATTGTGTCTCCATATTTATCATCAGAAAAGTCTAAACAAACCAACTTTCCTTCCCCCTCTAATCCCCAAACTATTTCATATAGATCGGCCAACTTGATGTTCTGCTGGCCGTAGCTTCGGTGGAAAGATCGTAAAAGCGTAGGGCTAGTGCCCACCACTCTAAGTAAAACAAATCTTGCTTTTTCTTTTTCGTTATTCACCGACTCACCGGATTAAATGAATCGTCATTCTTGATGGGAGCCATCGGTTCGATTCCATAATGGCGACAAAGAGCCGCCGAGACAACCCCACAATTTTCAAGCCCGTCGATGATCTTATCGCCACCGTCCTGCTCGAAAAAATATTCGGTACAAATGACCTGCATTCCTTCCAGAATCATATTTCGATAAAAACGCTTGCGTGGCGCTTCGTTGACCCAACGAGACATTTCGTAAACAAATGTCTGCGTGGCTTCGTCCCAAGCCAAACTGCCATCTTGAAGTCGCTCAAGAAGCACAGGCCAATTGACCTGCACAAGATTGGGTTGGCGGTCGGTGAGATAAAAGTCAAGATATTCCAACTCTTCGTTGTATTCAAACGGCTTGCCGTCAATTTGAAAAGTTTTCATGCTTGGCTCCGGGTATTTACGACACAGGGCTTCATCCAACCGACGCTTAGCGTGACTCATACTCCACCCAAGTTTTGGACACGGGGCACTACCCCTTGTGCATTATTCAAAACACAATTCATACATAACACAGGAATAGTCGGGTCGGAAGCCTTCATCCCCAACTGGCGGGGGCCGATCCAACCTTTATTGCCACAAGCCTCACAAGGATGTTCAACCATGTAAGGCTGCGGAGTATAAGGAATCCCATGACGATCTGCTTCGTTCACGGGAACCATTGCAATTATGTTGATGGCCATGCAATCACCGTGGGAGCAATAACGCCAATGACCATGAGCATGGCTAATCTCTTTCACAATTGATGTAGAGTAGACCCGGATATTTGTCGCTGGTATCAGCCATCACCATTCCGGCTTTCTTTAGTCGCCGTGCAATAACACGAGCAACGTCGTATTTCCCCGGTCCCACCATGATTTATCCCTTTCTTACAAGACTTATCCCTTTCTTACAAGACTTACAATAGAACTTGTTTCTCCATCGTAGTCTGAATATGTCGAAACTACAGTACCTTCATGTTTATCGTGCTTGCCGTGAATTTCTCTGTCTAGCCAACTAGCGGGCAACAAAACAATATCACCAAGAGACAAATCTAAGTTGCCTTTGCGATAAGAAAAAGTTCTTGAATACCCATGCCCACCATCCTCTTGGGGCTTTGGGCAAACGCCAAAAACAACCTCTACCAAGCCCGGTTTGGCCTTTAGTTTTTTCCCTTCACGTCTTTCAAAATCACGAAGATTCTGAACAACGGAAATACATGGCTTGCAAAGTCTAACACTGTGACAGCCAAGCCAATAATGATACTCCATATCATCAGGAAGAAATAATCCCTTGCAACCCTTACACTCAATCGGAGTTGCCTTGCGAATTTTTTCTTCCTCTTCATATGCTCTCTTTGAGCAATCCCAACACCTTACTTCTGAGTCGGGGGTTCGACTTGGCTTACAGTGAAGGCACAAGTCTTTGTGGCAAGAAGAACATTCACGCCAAGGTTTAGCGGATTTTCCTCGAACACGCTTGCATTGAGAACAAATTGTTTCAGAGTCCATTGTGCGATTCCAAATTTAGTATTTTTGCAACGGAAATTTATTTCCAAAATTCACTTTCATGATAAAAAGTGAAACCACACCGTTCAGCAAATGACTTATCAGTAGTTTGGATGCTTTCTTGTTCCTACTGCCTGAAATTGGCAACAGCCTCTTCCGGTGATACTCCCGCCAGAATTTGATCGTGAATGCCACAAGGACAATTTTCGTCATGGTCATGGTTGTGATTCATTTTGTTTCTCTTTTGGAACAATGGGATTATCGGGGATTCACGCCAATGCGTAACGTATCGTTGTTCGGCTTCCTGAAGCGCCCAAGTGATCTGTTGATTTAGAGCCATAGTGCTGTGATTGTACCACAGATTTTGTCGGCTGTAAATCAATATAACTTGAGCGGGAACCGACCTTGCGGCCCGGTTAGGGCATCAATTTTGTCGGAGTAATCTGGACCGATAGCCACGGCAGTATTGGTAGGAACGTGGAATTCGGTAAAACCGCTGTCAGTGATTAGATGGGAAGTCAAACCAGCTTCCTGTGCGGCCTTGTAAATATCCAACAGTCCTTGCTCGTCATCGACTTGCAATACGACTTTGGCAAAAGACCCGCTGATCCAGTCTTTCACGGCTTGGGGAATTTCCAGAATATGCCCATTCATCATGGCTTCTTGCATTGCCCGAAGCAAATGAGACATGAAAGCCATAGAAGCATGGGAACCTTGGGCAATTTCCTTGCCACGCCTCATTTTCAAGTCCCGACGAATGACAATGACCTGTTTTGTAGCGTAACTCATGTAGCGTAACTCATGGATAATCGTATATTCTACGAGCCATTTTGAGTCTCCGTGTCAATAATTTCAAGACATTTACGGGATACTTCGTCGCCAGTTTCCGCAGCAGCTTTAAGAATTGCGTAACACAAACTCTTGGCATCTGCCCAATTCAAAAGCAATTTTTCTTGAACGTTTTTGCCGCCCATCGCCTTGGATTGAAGAGAGCGCTCTAAATCGCAAATTTCAATCACAATAGCATCGGCATCTTTGGGTGTTTCGGGAGGGAAAGCCAAAGTAAGATACTCAGGCTCTTGTGGCGGTTGAACGTGACAGCCAAAGGATTTAATGAATACTGCTGGTTTTACTACGGTAGCCATTGTAATCCTTATTTTTATTGAGGAATGATTGAACACCCTCATGCGCAATTATAGCCACCCTGTACACTTTTTACAAGCACAAAAAAAGGCCGGGGATCGCTCCCCGGCCCCCCCCCATGACTTAGCCAAGAGGAACATTCTGGATCGTTTCGACCCAGAAATTCTTATTCCAGCCGCCCCTTACGAACCGGGCAACTACGTCGAACACGGCATCACTGAATCCGCCAACTTGAAGAATATCTTCGTGTTCCTTGACCTGAGCGTTCGTTCTCGGTGTCAAGTCAATGCAGACCAGCTTCGCCCCCGGATTGTGGTCCTTGAAGCAAGTCCACTCATGCATCAGGCCGGTGCCACGGGTGTAGCCGCTGTCTACCCACGACTCGTAGTCGGAAATGTAAACAACAACGTCGGCCTTCTGGCGGCGAATGTTGAGCAACTGCATAGGTGCAGAACAGTTAGTTCCACCACCACTAACAGAAGCCAACTTCTCAGCATTCGTCATAATGCTGTCGAAGCCATTAAGACGAACACGCTCTACAACGCTCTCCTCGAACGGAATTACTTCCGCTTCCTTGTTGGTACGAAGGATGGTTGCGGCGACCAAAGCCGCTACGTCAACACAACGTACCTTTGTCGTTGCCGATCCACGATCACCAGTTACCGGGCTTCTCATGGAACCAGAAACGTCAGGGCATACAACGACCTTGCCAAGCGAAGGAACATTGTGTGTGGCAAGTTCCATAGCCTGCTGCAAAGCATTGCGAACCCGTGCAGGAACACGAGTATCGGTTGCCAAGTAAGCCATCATAATCTGGTACGGGAAGGCCCGTGCCTGAGTAACAAGCTCACTATTTTCGACACGCTCAGCGATTACATCCGTCATGCCCTGAACATCGAATACGCCGTGGTTAGCGTATGTGCCAAGGCTCTTCACAGTGGTCAACCAATTTGCCTTGCGAGCAATATCGGTCCACTGCTCCGTGGACAACTTTTCATTATCCAAGAAACGGAAATTAACTGCTGGAATCGGCAGGCTCTTATCAGCCTTCCAGTTTTCAAATTCACGAACAATTTGCGGGAGATTGTCCCACGGCTCAGAGTAAGCTACCTTCACCTGACCATCCTTGCGGTCGAGATACTTACGCTGTAGAACCTTGCGGCCCTCAACGTCCGTAGCCTCAGCACCGAGCAAGTACGCCAGAAGTGCGGCCTTCTCGTCCGAACGGTTTCCTTCGCCATCAACCGGCTTCGGGTGGACAATCTTTACCACGTCAGCAATCGACGGGTTGTTACCAATCGACTGATGAAAGATCGAAGCAGGAGAACGCTTCTGGAACCATTCACGAACCAAACGGCGAGGAACATCACCGAAGGAACGACGGCCAAAAGTCCCGCTACGAACAATTTGTACAAAATTACGGACCATGTTACCGGAGTCAATAACACGGTGGAAAGTCTTCTTGAGAACTTCCAACTTTTCCTTGTTGGCCGGATCAGACGCCAAATATGCCATGCACAGGGCAGGCAAATCCTTCATGTACGAGTCTTCGTGACCATACACGGCGACCTTACCAACAAATTCTGGATCACATTCCGTGAGCAACTTCTTCACGGAATCCAACTGCGACTTGGCAGAAGTGTAGAAAGTGCCATTCAAACAGCTTGTGCAGACGTACTGCGCCAAAGCGTGCTTGCTGGACATATTGTAGGCGTTGCCACCGGCCTCATTCTTCGTTTCGACTGCCGATACACAAGCCGCCTGAGTATTAAACAAATTCTTATTTACCACGCCACACCAACCTTTCTGTGCTAAGCACAAAAGCATTTGTGGGACTAATTTCCCACAACGAATAGAGTGGTTCAGCTTAGAACGATTATACCACAGAAACCGGAGCTTGTAAAGACGGAGACGATAATTTGCCCGGTTTTAAATCTATGACTTTTTTCTTTATAAACCTCGTTTGGCATGTGGAATACGAGCCTCAATCAAATCAATACGTTGTTTCCATTGCTTTACTATCAGTCTAAAGGGAAAATCAGGTAATTCTTCTGTCCTGTGTTCTCGGTTAATCGCTCACCGAGACACATTTGTTTCGCCACAAGTAATACTCCCGACCCGCTGAACCTTCCAAGAATTTTTGAGAATTGAGGATATTACCTCTTGCGCCAGTCGCCGTCGTGCAAACCGACCTCCGGCCTTTTTGAGTTCCGTGCCGATGATCGGGTCGGTGCGGTTGGTCAGGTTGACAACCCGATATACGCTGTAGTTCACCAGATCGTGTTGCTCGAACATTTTGGTTTTTCTCACGGCCATCGTTGTTTCCTTTGGCGGTTCAACGTTAATTCATACCCAACATTCTCTATTAAATGAATAAGAGTGATAGCAGATAGTGATGGTAATTCGGTGTACAAATCGTCTACAATTTTCATCAATTCTAAATCAGTTTTACGACACTTGCTTTCCATCTTACTGCCCCTGTTGTTGCATCAACTTCGTTACATTTGGCACAGTCAATGAAAAACGGATTTCTAAAAATATTCACTCTTTTTTGCAATTGCAGGAAGAAGAACCAAAAAGTATACGACAAAGAAAAGCTAACCACAAAGCCTGCCAGAAGCTAAGTGGAGTCAACCCCCCATTCGTAATGTCTGGAACTGTCCAATTCCATAACAACATAACAGGGAATGCCACGATCAGGCAGACAAAGCAAGCTACCAAAACAACTGCAAAAAATGCGGTAAGTATATCTCCCGCATTCATATTTTTTTTGAACATAAATCACCTCCGTCCGTCTTTCAATGAAAGACGGATTTCTTATCTGTATTTCTGTATTATTGTAGCGGGTTGTTTTCTAAAGTCAACTGTAATTTGACCTCAAGGATTGTCGGGCGAATCGAGCCTCTTTTTGACTTTCTCACGTTCTTTCTTGAACCATTTCAAAACATTCTTTTTGGTTTCGGTTTCTTCCCACAACTCATATCTCTGAATCTGAGCGTCCAATTCCTTTAGATATAATCCATCAGACTCACGCTCTGTAGGTGCCCGCAAAACATAACTTCCATACCAGACCGGAAGTTTTGAGGCGTATACCGTACCGCCAAACATATCATTATTGACCACTGGGATACAATACCATTTCCACGGACCAAACGCAGTAAGACCAACGAAAAAAAGAATTACCGCAATTACGAAAACTAAAATGTATTTCTTCATATTCCCCCCTCTAAAAAAGTTGCTCAGCCCGGATCATCGGATGCACCGGCCCGAAACGCCGGGATCTTTAAGTATTTTAATGAAATTCGGAGCGGGGTCAATATTTGGATTATTTTTCGCCAAGAAATTCAAAGTTTTATGATGGTCACGCCATCCATTCTTTTTCATTACGACTAAGTGGGGAGAGCGGGAATCGTTGTCCTTTGCAATATTCCATTTTTATAACTTCGAGAAAACCAAAGGTTTGCCCTTTTATGTTCCTCCTATTTGCATAAACTGGTTTTACCGTACCATATTATATGCAAATGGGAGGAATTATCTGCAAATGGGAGGAATTATTTTAAGTCTGGCGGTAAAAATGTTCCCGGCAAAAAGTAAATGTTGATATTTTTAATGCCTGATCGTATCCATGCGTCCTCGATCAAAGGAAGTATGACGTTCCAACTTCCACCGGCCAAATTTGTGCCGAAAGCAGGAGCATGAATTTCGTATAATTCATCATTATTTTTAATTGTGTTTGCAACACTTGTTAGACAAGCCGCCAAATGATTATAAAAAAGAGGCCGTATTCCTCCTAATTCTTGTGCAATCATATTGCATATAAGAACATTGCCAGTTTTAACATAAATAACCTCACCCAACTCAAGTTGGGATTTAGACATATACGACTGCTTTGCCATCGGAAAGTGTTTGGCGAGGGGAACAACAAAGCCCGCACCAAATTTTTTTTGATTGTTACACACATGCGGAATAACAACCAATTTATCCTTTACTTCCTTAATCTCAGCAAACAGATCGCCTTCAATGTATTTTATCATTCAACTCTTCTCCCGGCCTTGCCTTGATAGCAGCGAACAAATCGCCTTCGATGTAGTTAATCTTCATGGTTTCCATGTTTCCTCTTGGTACGACTGCCGCCGCCAACATCGAAGACCGGCTGATTCCCGCACGGCAATGAATATAGACTGGATACTTTTTCATCATAGATTCGACAACTGCTACCGCCATCTTTAGCCAATCCATGCCGGGATATTGGCCATCTAAAATAGGCAAATGAACATAGGCTGCAAGGTTTTCAGGCATCAAAGCAAAATTGTCAGCTTGGCATTTCTTGTTATTGCCGTAGCTCGGCGGGTCTTGAGCGTGGAGGTACATTAAATTCACAACAGCCCTGATCTGCTCCGGTCGTCGCTCCTTCGACATCGGACCCTGATATAGATTGTCGAGAATTTGAAACATTATTTTTCTCTGGTAACTTGGACAATAAATTCATTTGCAGGTCTTTAACTTCATTCAGGGCTTTGAGCAAGCCATTTGTTAAATCAGTTTGGATGGCATAGAAATGCTTAATTCCGTCCAAAAAAATAGTCTCCACTGTCCAACTCATCAAGAGTTCACTGCCATCTTTGCGATAATTTATCGTGGTTCCTACCGCACCTTGAAAGATTCTCGGAGTCTTGCCGATCAATTCCTCTAAAGTATACCCGGTCATTCGCAAACAATTTGGATTTGCATAAACTATTTTTGGGCCGGGTGGATCAATATGGGAATCTGTCAGCAATATCGACAATTCCGAAACATCAGCAGAACTCTGAAATCTTTCCATGTCAGTGGCCATAAAACTATTTATGTGACATGGAAAGATTTTAATTATTCTTTTTTTGCCAATTATATTGGTTATCCATTAAAGCAAACATAGAATCCCGAAACTTTTCTTCCCCTTGGAATTCCATCACACCGATCCGAAAGCAAAAGATTTCTCTATATCAAGAGCAAGGCTATTAAAACTCGACAACAAAACCAAAAAGGAATTGGATAAATGTCGATTAGCCTGTGCTAACTGCCACAGAGAAATCCATTGGAATCAGAAGTACCCCCGGCAGGACTCGAACCTGCGAGGCAGGCAAGGTCTCTGCTATTGTTGGATGATAGACTATTCCCGACTCCATTTAACAATTGCGAAGACCAGTCTTGGTCGGAGAATTGCCCGAACACTTTTCATAAATGCGGGAAGTTAGATAACTGTCTCATCTAACGATATCCAATTAAACAGAGGGAAAGATGCTTAACAGTAGTCACAATAGTAGCCACTTAATTTCCCCCCTCTGAATATGGGGTGTGGATAAAGAGCAACCCGGCAATGGGAAGGTTGTAGGGTTCGAGTCCCTATCAGTCCGCTTTATTCTTTCCACTTTCTGTGGTATAATCTAAGGGTTCGCACTCTCTTAGAGTATGAGAAATGATGAAAACCAAAAAAGACTCAAGCGTGAATGGTATCATAGAAATCGTGAGGCTGTTCTTGCTCAACAAGCAGAAAAAAGAATAGAACTAAGAGAATGGTTCCAACAATACAAATCCACACTTTCTTGTGCAAAGTGTGGATTTAGTCATCCGGCAGCGATAGACTTTCACCATGAAGATGGTAGCGAAAAAGAGTTTCTTGTGTCGGCATTGATTGGAAGAAATCATAGTAAAAATCAGATATTGAAAGAAATTGCAAAATGCACTCCATTTTGCTCTAACTGTCATAGGATATTTCATTATGATGAACGAAACCAAAAACGGGCCATTAGCTTAATGGATAAAGCAGTAGCAGCACCCTGAAAGGTGAATAGTCTTCTAAGCTACCGATGGGGGTTCGATTCCCTCATGGCCTACTTAGCTTGTTGCCATTCTAGGCCGTAAGGCAATTGCTCTAATCCACTGAGCTACGGGGGCGTCACTCCAAAAAGGACTGCTAATTCATCGCTGACATACCAACCGGCTTGCTTGCCCTTTTCGGCACACTCTTCGTAAGATTCGCTGTCATTTTGTAACAAATCGGCAGAACAGGTTTCGCAATAGAAGCTGGAAAAACAATAACGAAATTTGTCGTTCATAAGTAACCCCGACAGGACTCAAACCTGCATCTGTTTAGAAAACAGAGGCACTTCCTTTATGCCACGAGGTTATATTGGTAGGTTATCTGTGGTCCCGCTTCGCTCGTATTAGACTTATTCGTGCTAGACCGACTGTTATATCTAGCCTTATTTCGTCCGTTATGAGCAAAATCCCCACTCACGACCGGCCTACCGGCGACGGAACGACTCCTGTCATTTCCCCCGAACCCTTTCGGTAGCCGGGGACAATCTTGTTCACCCACCCCAACCCTCTTTAATAAGTACATAAAGAAAGTTGCGCATTGGGAAATGAGCGTCAAGCATTAGACAATTAACGTCGCTCGAACTCGACGTAATAATTGATTCTAAAATCCGTCGCTCCTGTCGGTCCAATATAATACTGCATTTTTGTCCCAGAATCAAACATCTTCGGCTTCGCTGCCATTACACCACCGGATAAAATTAGCCAACCATATCACACACGATATTGTTGGCATCATTCAGTTTTACCCAGAATCGTGTGCCACCGAACTTGGCAAGTTCAGGAGGAAGTTTTTTGTTTTTTGGAATTCTGAAAGTAATCGAATCAAATGCTTCACCGCCACGGCGAATATAAATTCGGTCAACAACGAGTGTTGTATTCTTTGGCAAAGTAACTCTCAACCAACTCTTGTCTCTGGCATTGGTAGCACGGAACGAAGAATAGGCTCGATTCAACTGTTCATCAGTCATCGCCCGATCCGTTCCTAGTTCAACACCGGAAACTCCATCAAAGTCTTCGGGGTCAAAACCCCACCAACAACGATGATAAGACTGACGACTATCGGGGTCATCGTCAATTTTTTTGGGTCCGAGAGCCTGCATCAAAGTTTTATTTCGACGCTCGAACTCCAACTTAAAGGTCCAATCCTCTGACAAAAGCAGGATAGTGCCGAGCCGTGGAATGAAGAGTTTACTTGGCATTTTTTTCCTGCATTTTCTTTTGGCATTCTTCGTTATAGCAAACGTATTTGCCGTCTTTTTGACGCCAGCCACACCATTCGTAATTGAAAACACACCCGCAATAGGCGCACATTTTGAAGATTTCCTCTGGCATTTTTACTCCTATTATACCACGGATTACAAACGCTGTAAATCTTCGATACCCAAATCTTCGATACCCAAATCTTCTGCGGCAAAGACTTCTCCACGATCAACCACGGCAAGGACGGCTCTTACCTTAGCCCCAAAGGATTCCAACACCCTAAGTTGGCATGTACCAGAAATGTTAACTTATTCTTATCAGAGGGAACTCTCGGAGGCATCATACCCAAGTCTCCACAATAACAGGATCGTCATTAGGGTGTCTGTCAATCTTCACTTTGCCTTCCGGCACAAATGCTCGAATTTCTTCAAGAGTTTTTGCAGTGTGATGTTTTTCAGTTGGGTGAGTATATCCGGGGCCAACTTCGTGTACCCTAACAACATAAAGATCAGGAATATTGTTTGTAATTACCCACATTTCAAGAATGTTAGAATCCATTAGAAAGCCCCATCTGAAAGGTATGAATAATCTTGGCCGTCTTCGCCAAGAAATGAAATCAACTTAGAAGAAAAACCACCCGACTCATCGAATCGAAGTGGCTTTTTAGAATCATCCACTACAATGCCGTCTCCCTGTCCTTCATTTGCAAAGAGCCAGCGGTCGGACTCGAACCGACAACCTGTTGATTACAATTTATAGGCTTCTTGGCCTGAATCAACTGCTCTGCCAATTGAGCTACACTGGCGGAACCAATTGCTGTTTTTCTCCTGTGACAATTAGCACAACGAATTTCGCACTTCAACAACTCTTTTTCTAAATTCTTTCTTGCTCTACCCGGAACATGAAAACGCCAACAAAAATGGCAAGCGGAAATATTATTTTCAGAAAAATTGAGCTAGAGAGCGACATATGGGAATCATATGGGAATCGAACCCATTTTTCCAGCGTGGAAGGCTGGCCCGACCGTTAGGCCAATGTCGCATAGTCTATTCTACCACAGGAAACTCAACCTGTAAACCGGAGAGCGGGATACGGAAATCGAACCCGTGCCCAAACCTTGGGAATGTTTTATTCTACCACTAAACTAATCCTGCGTATAGTTAATTCGGCACCAACAAATTTTGCTTAATAAATGAATCAAAGAAAAATGGCCATGCCGGACTGGTCGTATGGAAAATCTTCACAGGAGAAGATTTTAACTTATAAGTCTGAACATCTGACTTATCGAAATAATTACACATCAGGTTGTTTTCTAAAACAAACAAAGTACAAGCACACTCTTCACGATTGAGAGCATCTTCACGATGAGCGTACATTATTTCTGCCATCGGATGCTTTTTCAAAAGTAAACGATTGCAATAACCCAATATCTGCTCGCCATATTTCGCCGCCGTACCATTGTTGAAAACTACAACTCCCGAATTAAAAGGCGACATTCTCACTTTTACAGGATTTGCTGGGTTCTTGTCTTTTTCATAATTAAAAACCCAAAAGGTTTGCTCGGTATAAGCCTGCTTGCTTTCTGCTGCCGAATAACTTTGCATGTAATCAGCAACAAAATCTACTTTATTGTGATCTAACAATGAATCTAAATTGTCAAAAATAAAGGTGTCTACATCCAACAAAAGAACAGTTTCATCTTGAATTTCTTTTAGATAAATTCTGTGTGTGGAGTTATAGCCGGTAAGCTGTTTGATGGGTGCTGGAACACGACGCAAATTTACATTCAATTCTTTACAAAGATCAAAGATTTCTGGCTCTTCAATCTTTAGATATTTCTTAGCATTATCGGCACTGATATATTGAGCCAAATTAGTTGATGAAACATAATTATCCGCACCGCCATCCTCGACGTAAAACAAAGTAATTGGCAAATTTGGGTTATATTTTCTTAACAAACGGACACTAACAGAAAACATCCCACGATAAATGGGATTTTGATTCAATAAGTAAACACAGGATTTTGACATATTTTTTCTCCTACCCGATAAAAGAGTTAACCTTATAAGTTTCTCTCGCCCATTGTTCAACAAGCATATCCTGATGCATTCTCTCGCCAAAGGGAGTAAATTGCCCCCGATGGACAACACCCGTAATAGGATACCAAAAATAATGATAAAAGTAAATGCCAGCTTGCGTAAATTGTTTAATTTTATAATCGCAAGCTATTTCTGCACTAAGACTTGAAGAAACAACTACTTCGGATATTTCCGGCTCAACAAGACATTTTACCAAGAAGTCCTTTTTCCAAAATCGAGCTTGTTGAGAAAACCTCCAATCACTTTTCACGTCAAATTGAAGAACGGGATTATTTAAAATTGAATATTCAGTTTGATTTAACTGATAATAAGGAAGACAAGGACTTACTTGCAAAGCGTCCCAGCCATTGCTTTCAAATGCCGAAAACAACTCATTGAACAACCGGGCCGACATAGGTGCTGTAGGCCAATATTCCTCTAACATGTAAAACACATATTCACAATCCAAAGAATCAAGTATCTTTTCAAGACGGTAAATATAACTTCCCTTGCCAGTCTTGATCGAATGAAAAGGGGATTCAATTTCCCCATCTTCTGTGCAGAAATAAATCGGCCAAGAAATAGAAAAATCCCAGAACTTTTTCATATAATGAACAAGTCCGGGCCAATATTGTTGATATTTATCACAAGTTTGAATTACGACAGCACCCTTCATACTCTAAAAGAGTTTAAAGTGGAAGAGATTAGCAACAGCAAATACGGCCTTTGAAATAATCTGAGAACTAGCCTTCGCCACCAATTTCGTGTTTGTAAACTTCATGGCGGTCATCACAATCGTCCTCATCCCGATAATAATTATTTTCAACCAAACGTTTTTGCGTTTCTTGAAAATGGGCCTCATTCATTAACGTCCATACCGAATTTTGGCCAAATATCACGCAAAGGTAAAAATTCTCGTCATCCCGTTTAAAAGGGATGTTGTAGGCTTCAAAATAAGAATTCTTATCTTGAAATTTGTATACATTATCCCAACCGCCACCCTCTTTATGGAAAACTTCTTCAGTAAATTCCCTAAACTCATCAATTGTAAATTCCGAGTATTGTTCAGGAAGATAAGCAACACATTCACCATCAAGTGCTTGATGCTTTCTCAAGGCGTTAAGTATCCGTGGTTCGCATGGTAAGCTCATTCGTTGTCTCCTTAGCCGCTTTAAAAATCAACGAAAAATCAGTATCGCCAAGGTGTATAAAATTGCAAATCAATTTCTTTGGACCTGTCAAGCATCATACAATTCATTGAAGTTGGTTGCATTTCTGCTACATAAGTAAACACGACTTGTGGATCAAATTCCGCACAAGAATATACGTCCAATTGAGCTAATGACGGTTGTTGTTTGTCCCAACAATGAATCGAAATGTGCGAGGTTTCGATCATCACAATTCCGGCAATGCCATTATTTCCTTCCGACTCCACATAATCAACATGCGGACCACCACTCTTACAGATTTTCATATTAATGGCATTAACAAGTCTACGAAGCCAATCTTTTGTTTTTTCTACATCCGTGAAAGGATTATTGACATTACAACGAATAATTAAATGCTTATGTTTTACTTCCATATTTTTTACCGTTTGATGACTTCTACGAAGTCATTTCTATTTTACAAATCACAAAACCTATAAGCGTTAATTCCAGTCAAACTGACAGTATATGAAATTTCTTGTTGTTTTAGCTAAACAATAATTTGAGAACTATTAGACGCAATTACAATTCCACTGCCAAATTTTTCATTATATGAATTGACAACTTCTTCTTCTGGCTCCATTACATAGATGATATGCTTGTCATCTATCGAAAAAGTATCTGACTTACTCAATGGGGAAAATGGCATCATACCAATTCCAGCTTGGGTCATAAGTAGTTTAACAGGGTTTTTTAACACATGTTTTATGTGATTGTCCGTTGAATTTAATTCATGTTCAGAAATTAATTCTTCCCCACTCACCATCTTAATTAGCTTGACCATAAAGTTCTCCTTTAACCAATTATTATAAAGAGGAAAATTCTAAAGTCAAAGTATTTTTTGTTTGAAATTTTTTCTAATTTTGAATTCTTTAGAAATAGAGTTTACAATGTCTGACCCTGTATATTCAAACCAACAAGGGACAATTCCGTGTATTGTCAAGACAATAACAGCAATAAGCAGTTGAAAAACGAATGCAAAGGCGACACACATGTGTTGGAAGTAGCCAACGTTTTGTTCTTTAAGATGTTTCATAAATTATTTATACATCGACGGCGTAAAAATACCTACTTTGCCTTGTATCGGGCAGGGCGAACCTCTTTACATAGGGGTACTTTTACCGTTCTCAGAAATCTAGGGAAATCTGGGTTTGACGAATCAACCAGTTTTCAGCCGTTATACGCTGAAAACCTTTAATGGATTGATCCGTACTGGCATTGCGGCAATGCTCCTATCAGGGAAAGTCTCGTAGACTTTATCCCCGATTACTTTTCGCCCTATGTTGAGCGAACCATTTACATCAGCATGAATAGGTCGGAACGTATGATATATCCCCTTACTCCTCGTCCCACTCAAGATAGGTGGCTCTGCATCCCAAACAGGTAGTTTGTCATGGTCAAGGAAACTTGCCTTGCTGGTGTATGCCTCTTCCGTGAACTCCACTGAGATGCCAACCAGTGTTGCCTTGTACTTGACCTTCTCCAAGAATCGCCAGAACGGAATATACTGGAAGTTTTGTTTTTGTGGTTTCCGCATCTTGACTTCTTGCTTCCAGCCATCATTCTTGCCGATGATGATGCGACCAATGTCATGCTTGACGCACAAGTCAACGATTAACTTGGACGCATGATGAAAGTAGTTTTCAATCTGGAAGTAACGCTTCCTGCTCGTTCTTTTGTTCGGACGCTTGTTGTATAACCTTTTGATGGATTAGTGAAGCACACAGGAGTTGCCGAGCATCCCCTTTATGGATTTGACATTGTTTATCCAACTCTTAATTTCACTGGAAAAAGTCTTTTGGTCATAGGTTCTCATGCCGACCGAAGGTTAGTGAGAGAACAGGCGAGAAACGCTGGTATGCAAATTATTTTTGTAGACCCAGAACTTTACGAAGGACAGCCTTATGCGGTAGAAGACGCTCAGGACAACGATTTGATAATTAGACTTAAAGCGTCTGAGTTTGCCGAGCAAATTTTAGCATAAAATGATTGCTTGTTTCGTTGGAAGATACACAAGATTGTCTTGGTAGAATTCATCCACTGCTTTCTTGGCTCCTTTGCTTACAAAATCGCCGTAATCATCATATACAATAATTCCGCCTTTGTTCATTCTAGGATATATGAACTCAGAGACTTGCATGATTGATTTATAAGTATCGCAATCTACATGCACAAAAGAAAACTTTTCATTTTCAATTTTTTTGAGAGTATCATCAAATTTTCCTTTGTGTATTTTCACAAAGTTCATGGCTCCGAATTCCTCTTGAATTCTTTCAAATGATATTCCTGATCGTTTGCCAAAAGCTCCTACTTCCCAAAAATTGTCTTTTTCAGAAGTCTCAGGAATTCCTGTGAATGTATCCAGCAAATGAAGTGTTTTTGATCTTCCGGTTAGATGCTTGGCTATAATTCGAGCCGTGCCGCCTTTCCAGACGCCAAATTCTGCGACAGCCCCATCGCATTTAAATGTTTGTTTTAGGAATTCAATTAGTGTGAAAACTACAACTGGCGGGGACGCCGATTGGGATGCCAGATTGAAAAACTTCTCTTCTCTCCACGGCTGAAACAGCGATTGAAAGTCAGGCCAGGGTTGCCAAAACTCTGCTAATGGCCGATACAAATCTTGTTTATTGACACGAAGCATTGATTTGTCTCACCACTTCTTCTGCTATTGGACAGTCGGGATAATTTCCCAATTATTGATGCTCTTGAGGATACGACCATTAACCAATATGGGTTTAGCCAGTTGGTTTGAAGTTATCGTAGCTAAATTGTTTACACCAATGTCTATACACGCAACATTGTTTTTACTGATTTTTTCTTTCTTGCTTTCTTGTTCGTACTGTACGTCCACCACGAAACCAAAAGTCTTGGGCGTTAGGATGACTTGTTTGTACTGCCTCTGGCTTTGGATGCCGAAGCAATCATTAGTGGGCGTGATGGTGTTCGGTTTCTGCTTGACCTTGTTCTGCCCTCCCTTGATGGTTTCGTTGTAGAAGATGACTTGTGCTAGTTTGTCCTTGTAGTACGGAGGTTTGGGCATTCTCCTGAACTTGCTTGGGTCTTTTTTGTGGGCATTGAGTGTTTTCTTGAAGTTGGTCCAGTCTGTGAGGCACTTGCGTATGGTTTGCTTCGCCGTCTTGGTATTATGCAGGTTCCTGAAGCAATCCTCACCCCTGACGGCAGCGATGAGCATGTTGATGTCGGGCAATATCGTATTGCCGAACCACGCACGTCGCATGAGGAAATTGCACTTGTTGTACAGTTCCTTGCTTTCGGTGCAGAGTCGGACGATTTCAGGCGTCCCTCGTATTTGGTGTCGCTCAACCAGTAGCATACCTTTATATAGAGGGTTAGTCCTGAATTTTTGAGGCTGAAATCACGGATTTGACAAGATTTTTCTTGAGGTATCCTTAGATTTCTCCAGATTTCGGTTCAACTGTTCCAAACCCTTTTCAACGTACAAGTTTTCCATATCGCAATCCTCTTCGTCCCCTATAACGAATTGATGATTGCAGCTATGGCACTCCACTGCTTCTACATCAGAAACTGTTTGATCGCTCACGTCGCCGTTACAAACCCAATTAGGTTTATCACACTTAGGACATGCGATCTTATACCACGTTTCGATGTACATAAAAACAACCTACGGTTTGGGCTGCTTCTTCCGACCTGACCCTGAGAAATTAGACTTCCCTTGAGAACTGGTCACAAAACGAGTTCTTCTCACGACCAATCCACTTGGCATCCCAATTCATGTTTTCAAGAATCTGTTGGGCCTCTTTGTAATAAGGCACGAGAGTGTCTTTTTTACATTGATAGAACTTCAACAACTGATTGATAACCAATTCGGAATCACCGTAAATGGTTAGTTGTCCATTCCATCCTGCATCTTTCAAATATCGCAATCCAACGACGACGCCCGCCCACTCTGCAATATTGTTTGTGGCACCTTCACCCTTCAAAGCAATACCATTGCCTTTGCCGACTTCTTGCCCATTCTCATCGAGCAATCGAAAGGCATAAGAAGCTGTACCACCGGGATTTCCACCCTTGATACTGCCATCAAAATATAAATCTAACTTTTCTGGTAGCATGTTGGTTCCCATTCTTCGTAACATGAGCAATCGTATAGATTTGCCCATTTAGTTTGTCTTCGGGGTCTGGATGCAAATAAGTAAGCCCTTCTATTGCTAGAAGGGCATGTTCCAAACGCTCAAGTCGGTCTGTATCACGAATCGGGATCATAAAATTCCACCCTGACGGATTTGGAGCGGTTTGTTTTAGCAAAGGCTTTGAATTTTTTGAGGTTAGACTCGAAAGCGGATTGTGTCTTAAAAGAAAAAGATAAATCCCTTCGGCCATCCAAAAAAGAATAACCACTTCCACCATTATTTTGAGGGGCGATTTTTCTAATCAATTCATCAAATGCCCCGTCATGACCCTTGTAGCTCACAACAATATTCATGATTTCACTCGTAAGGTTCATACCAATCCTCAGAAGAATCAGGATGGAGTCTAACACATTTCTGCGAGCAAGAACAACCCCCGTTTGGGAAGCTAACCCAATTACCTTTTTGAAAAGATTCTTGAACGTCCTTGTAAACTCCACCTGACATATCTGCGGCACCACCGGGAGGAATCCAGAAGAAACACTTTTCTTTAGGACACTCTAGTAGGACGATTTCGAGATTTTTTTGGCCTAAAAGTACGAGTAGGTTTGGTGATCCTTAATCCTTCCCCGTAAACTTCTATTTCGCCCGGTTCTCGGTAAAGACTGATTAAGAAGCGAATAACTGGCGATGTTTGATCCAGATTGTCTCGCATCTTGTTTAACTTCTCAGAAGCCTCAATCCACAGATGCTTCTCTTTTTCATTAGTACATACAACTTTATACATTTCACACCTTCTTAGTAGTTGCGGCTCTGACGATGCCAATCTTTACCCATTTAGGCTCTTTGTACCGCTTGCTGTGGTACTCTCCACCAAGGAGTTAAGCCACTCATTAAAACAAATTGGCTTGCCAAAGGCAAGTCAATTTGTAGCGGTCAGTTCTCGTAATACGGGAATAGAAATGCCTAAGAAATCCATCTTGCATCATCAATAGCACAATGCCTTTTTTTGGATGATAACCAATGGAGCTATCGAGAATCGAACTCGAACTTCTTGGTTGCAAACCAAGCGTCATCCCTTTAGACCATAGCCCCAGTGGTGGAGGCTGAATCCACACTTCTCACACTTCATCGTGCATTTTAGGTCTGTCAGCCATTCTCGACTCTTGCAATATAGTAACTTGCAACAATTTTCTCTTTAAATAAATCCAGAAACTTCTATAATAGGTAAGTTGAAGTTGTCTAGAACGGGCGATTAACTCAGCGGCTAGAGTACCTGCTTTTTTGCCTAGACCGGCATCAAAACACGCAGGGAGTCGGGGGTTCAAATCCCTCATCGCCCACTGTTAGTTAAACGAAGAGGTAGGTGGGACTCCTAATTCCTTGAAGGATATAAAATGCCCGTAGGTTTGGTGTAAATAAAAAATATGCGGGTGTAACTCAGCGATAGAGTTCATCATTGCTTGGAGGAAAAATGGAAATAGAAGGTTATGGCTGTGAATGGGATGCTGAACTTTGTGGTGGTCCGGCTGACGGTTGCGTTGATCGAGTTATTCAAGAGAATGGCGAACATCCACCAATATATTTCAAAAAGTTATTGAATGAATATCCTCAAAGAAAAACTTTAGGCGAGAAATTACTTGAACATTGGGGTACTCGTCATCTTGATGATTCCGAAAAAGTCGCAATTTATCGGCTTCGGGGAGAACCAGAAGAAATTGATGAAGACGCCGATGCTTGTCTTTATGATTATTTAGAGACGACCAACATGGGTGATGCGAGAGAGAAATATGGATTCAAATGAAATAGCTGCGTATTACGATCAATCTTGCCGGGATTCTCAATATGGTTGGCAAGCCTCTTTTCTTTTCTCAGAGGACGATCAATACGTCAGGTTTGCAACCGTCAACAGCATAATTGCTCCCAATTCATCAGTATTAGACGTGGGCTGCGGCCAAGGCGATTTTTGTCCCTTCGCCAAGACTAAAAATCTGCTTTACACCGGTTTAGATATAAGCGGTGAAATGATTCAAAAAGCAAAGCAGAAATTCCCAATGGCCAATTTTGTGCAGTGGGATTTTGTGTCTAATCCTATCGAAGAAAAATTTGATTATGTCATGGCTCTTGGCACTTTCAGCTTGAAGGTTGAAAACCAGTATGAGTATATCGAGAAGGCTTTGATACAGTGTTTTGTAAATTGCAAAAAAGCGGTAGCTGCCACTATCCTTACAACAGTTTCTGACGTAAAATACGAGAGCGATGAGTCCAAGTTGTTTTACTATGATCCTGCGAAATTGTTTGCGATTGCATCAAATATTACGCCGTATTTGATATTTAATACAGCTACTTTGCCTTGTGAAGTCACTTTATATATGTACAGGTTCTAATGCACAAGATTAAATATGATACTGCGGTGTATTATATCTACTGTGGGGGGCAAGGGACAAAATAGGAAAAGATCACTTTTTCTTCTTTTTTCTCAATTTAGTTATCTTGTGTGGCCTCAAAACTGTTCCAGTCATTTCTGAAATATATTCAGGGCCAATATAAACATATCGAGAAACCCCACCCCGTTCAAATTGAACGTATATTCCTTTTCCTTGGGGATCGACGCCGGTAAAAACTCCAACGCCTCTTTCACCCATTCCAATTTTTGTGCCGGGATAATCTTTAGATGGATAATAAGGACCACCGGAAACTCTTATTTTGTCTCCGATTTCAAGTGTCACTTTTTCGGATAGTCGAAAACCCATCCATCTTCAACCAATGTTAAACGAGGAGTTTTGGAGTTGAATCCCAAAATGCATTGTGACACTATAACAAATCCATTAAAAAGAAAAAAGGGCAGATGTGCGGGCTTGAAATCCGCATTTCTCGACTTGAGAGGTATCTTCTACTGACCGCCGACGCCTTGGCGGGCGAGTGTCTTTAGATATACTGCCGAAACAGTACATTTTAGACGAACATCTGCCGGTGAGATGGTGCTGAAACACCACCAGTATTATATATGATTCTGTTGCGACTTGCAACGAAAAAAATAAAACGGTAACAGTCCCTATCACGGATTTTGCAGACCCGCCCGGCTCCACGCCGAATTAGGTTCCACCCGGAGCGAAAACTGATGATGACACCGCTTGTCATCGGTGGCACGAAAGATGCAGGGGGGGAGTGGTGGCCACTATGAAATTAGACATAAAATATCCTTTAAATAGAAACACCTATTTAAATATTATACAAATGAATTTATTTAATATATATAAAATAAATAAATAAAAAGGATTAAAATGAATTTTAAAAACTGGATATTTTATCAAGAATCAATTGAATCAAGAGTGCCGCAAATAAGTTACCAAGAAGTTATGAATCGCAAACTTTTTGGTCCAGTTTATCATGGAACATCCGAAGAAAAAAGGCAATCTATTGCTGATACTGGATTTAAAGTATTTGTTGGTGGTGCAAGACAAGGCGAAATTTCTCATGGATATGAATCAGGTTCATATGGTTCTACTGGAATTTCTGCGCCTATACACCACTTAGGATATGGTGTTTATTTCACCACGGTTAAGAGCATTCTTCGCTCTTATAATTATGGATCAACAAAAGGCTTGAAAGAATATTATCTTGATGTTCCTAGATTAGAAACCATAAATTTTGGAAGTCCAAACACAATGATGAAATGGTGGAGATCAAATGGCTACAATATGGATGAAAGTGGCTGGGCGGATCACGATCATGAACAAAAAAGAGTTGAAGCAACAAAGAATCTAACGGATGTGTTGAGATCCAAATATGATGCCGTCTATTTCAAAGGTAAAGGACTTACAAGATTATTAGACGGAAATCAAATATGTGTGTTTGATCCTCATAGAATCTACGAATTAAACACAGAATTGGCTGGAGAAGGTGAGGTGTCGCCAAACGATAGATTCGTTGTTAAAAACACAAATGTAGTTGTAAGAATTAAAGCCGTGACGCAGTCTTATTTCTCAGTATCATTCAAAGATCCTGAAAATCAAATTAAAAAGATATACGGCAAAGAAATCATAGATGATGCAATAAGAAAGCATCCGGGATTAGAAGAAAGAATAATGCAAAATTACAATACAGATAGAGAGTCTGCATTGGAAATTTATTTAAACTACTACATCGACAAAGGACTTAAATATAATTTTCCAAAAAAATGGCTTGGTAGAAAATTGAAAAAAGGCGAAAGACCGTGAATTAACAGCGAAGATTACAAGTTTGTCCAAGCGCCCACAAGGCCAAGTCCAAGGACTGCCACGATGCCTATACCGGACTTCAAGTAGTCGTCGCAAACCTAGACGACGGGGCCGAATTCTACATTTCCTCCATAAATGCTTCGTGGGGTAACTTCCTGTTCCCTCAAATATTCAAGATTCACAAACACAAACATTAAAACCGTCCGAATCTCATGAGGACTGATTTGTTTACTTAATTCCAAGACCAATTCAGAAAAATAACTCTCTCCGTTTCGATCAAGGAACTTTTTGAATTCCTTCACCTGTTCCACCGACACATTATCGTTAATTACGGCCATATATTCAAATAAAGCGGCAATCAACTGCTCGTGATGAATCTTCTGATGAATTACATCCCAAGAATATAAACCCTTGAAATGTTCATCAATCATTCCTAACCATTCATATATCGGGTCCGCTTCTGACAGACCCGATATTTTTTGAAGATTAAGTGGATTTTTCATAAACTAGGGTGTTAGGAATCGAACCTAAACTTTTGCCCCTCATCCCGCCTCACTTGCTCCCTTCCAAATGTTGTGTTGCCACATCCAACAATGAACGCAGTGCCTTTGCTGACAACAAATCAAGCAAAACGCCACCATCGTCACTCTCAGTCCCTAAACTTAAAATGATTGACTTATCTTTCTCGTTGACATTTACCCCAAGTTCATTCCATTCAAAGTAACCTTCTTCACCCTCAACGCCCCAACTTGTAATGTCCGCATATTTCCTTGAGAAATTCTCTAGTCTCTCGATTGAACATATTAAAATCTAACTTATATGGTTTACTACCACCAGCGTGATGAAGAACTTTTACAACTTTATCTTTAAGCATAAGTTTACCACGAACGACTTCGATATCTTTCCAAGAATCCCAATGAGTTTCTAGTCCCCAACAGTTTGATATGCCATAATAAACATTAGAGTGAATTGGGTCTACAATTTTCCATTTCCAATCTTCATTATGCACCATCATATTTAAAATAGATTGCTCTTGAAATGGCCTACTATTCCCCATAGATAAATTATAATCAATCCAAGTTTCTAAAAATTTTTTACTAGTAGTTGCAACAAGTCCACAATTTAAATAAGTTTTAACGGGATACCCTTCGGATATTGCAGGGTCTTTTCCCGCTAACCCAAAATCATTATTATTACGAACACCTATCACATCATACTGTAAATTTTTTTCATTTATCAATTCGTCTAATCTACCCGTAATCATAGAGTCGGCATCCATATGGATTACCATGTCATACTTGTCTATTAATTGTATTGATATTGCAGGATGTATTGTTGTCCAATTAAAGTTCGGGTGAGAATTAAAAATTGTATTTATATCGTCTGTACCGAAAACGTAAAAATCTACCTCTGGATGAAAGTGTTTAATTGATTTTAACAGTTTATGAGTGCCAATTGAATGATACCAATCGTCCGATACGTGTGTACAAATTGCTACGTTCATACATACCTCTTAGAAAGATTTAAATATACGGGGCCATTATGTGTAAATGTTTTTTCTAATGAACTCATGAGTTCAGATGTACTTGGTTTTAAAAACATTATATTTTCGAAGTGTTTAATAATATGGTCATCGTGCCCCCAATGGGTGAACCCATCGTGTTCATAATCCATATCTCTACCCGACGATATTAATTTTACATTCAACTTCTCTCTGTTTACATAATTTCTAATTAATTCTATTGGTCTAAAAACTATGAATGGGGTGATACTATATGCAACAGGAATTTTTCCAGAATAAGAAAGTCCAGTACAGATACCAACCATGAGTTGCTCGGATGAACCACAATCAATAAAATTCTTTGGGTACTTTTCTTTAAAGGAATCAAATAACCCATAACCCAAATCCGCAGTCACCAAAATTACGTTTGGATTTTGTTCTACTTGTTTTTCAAGATACTCAACAAATTCTTTTCTCATATATCATTTCAGTATTGTTTGATAAATTAAATCACAAACTTTCCTTTATCATATTTAATATTTCATTTGTTGCCGTAGTGTAGTGTGCAGATAGTGGAGTTTTCCATTCGATAAACTCATTCAAGTCTGTTTTGTGAATTATAATTCTATCTAAAAATGATTTCAATCTATTCTCAATTTTTTGTATGTCAACAGATTGATATGCAGACCACCCATTTACATTACAATGTACATGGATATTTTGGACTGGGAAATCACTAATGAATCTCAGTGATTCCCATATTGAGCCTTCCGCACATTCTCCATCTGAAATTATACAATAAACATCTCGTGTATTATCACCAAGAGCCAAGCCAGTAGCAACAGTCAACCCAAGACCAAGACTACCAGTTGCAACATCTATAAAATTATCTAAGTCTCGGTCTGGGTGTATGCCGTGATTTTCTAAAAGATGTTCGGCATCAACTCCATAGAAATGTTCAAGTACAACATACAAAGCCAAACCAGCATGGCCATTAGACAAAACGAATTTATCTTGTTGTCTTTTTTTAGAATATATTTCATAAATTATTGGAAGCGTTGTCAGACAACTACCAAGATGTCCCAACTTATGTTTAACACTTATCTCAACCAGACGATGTGCCAATTTATAGATTACCGAATCTCTCATTACAATACTCTTTCAGTCCTTCTAGAAAATTATATTTAGGTGAATATCCATATTTCTTTTTCGCATAAGATATATCGGCTACCCATGTTTGACTATCATACGTTCTAAGTTTACTTGTAAGTTTAGTAACATTTATATCGTACCCAAATAATATACGAAAATTATCATAAACTTCAAAATTAGAATATTGAATTCCTGAACCTAGATTTATTATGTCTCCTTTTATTTTTTCTTTATCTGATGTTGATACTTGCAATACACCGTCAATAAAATCATCTATGTATACAAAATCATGAACACCCTCAGATATAAAGACACATCCTTTTGTGTGAAACTTTTCTGCGATGGTGGGTATAAATCTTCGAGAAGGTTCGTGCCTACCATAAACAGAGAAAGGTCTAACTGTTGCAATAGGTTTATCATAGATTGTTGCATACGATTGGCATATCAGGGTTGAAGATGCTTTAGTTGATTCATACATTGTACGAGGAACAAGTATATCAGTCTCTTTCATCGGACTAGTCTTCAATCCATATTCGGAAGATGAACCAACATTTATAAAAGATTTGAAGTCTATATCTTTTGTTGCCTCTAAAAGATTATAAGTAAGAAGTATATTTGATTCTATCATTTTAGAATCATCATATATCTCCGCTGCAAAATGATAAATGTAATCTGGACTAAACTTTTCTATTTCTTCTTTAACTATTTTATCACCTCTACCAATAGTCCAAATATTATTATCACCAGATAATCTCTCAAATAAATTTTTACCCAAGAATCCCGTTGCACCTGTTATGATAATATTAGACATTTCTCTCACCGCAAATCATTCCAGAATCAAGGGAGCAAAGTATGGTTTGGTTAAGATGGCTAGAGGCACCACAAGAACTACCAGAAATGAAAAAGGAGGTGTATACGGCATAAAAAACAAGATAAACGGGAAGATGTATATTTTACTTTTATCAATTTACATTCTATGCCAAAAGATGGCATTACTAATTCCAAAAGTAGGCAATTCCCGTCATTCTGCTCAGAAGCTCAGAAGCTCAGATAGTGCGTATTGGCTGAAAAACATCAACCAATTTGAGTCGGGGTACTCGGATTTGAACCGAGATTTTCTTGCTCCCAAAGCAAGCGGAATAGCCAAGTTATCCTATACCCCGTTCCTGCGTTGGCGAATTCATCCCTAACAGAGTAATGAAGAATATTTTTGAACCAGCTATTCAAAACTTGTAAAAACTTGTAAAGGTGGATGATAAACATCGACCAAAGACTTTTCAGATTTTGACCTTAAAGAAAACGATCTTGGATCGAAAAGATGTCGGTAACTGTATCCCAACTTCTTTATTTCAAGATAAAGAGATTTGTAGGTCGTAAGTTTCTTCACATCTAGTTTCTTCTTCCAACGATCAACCAAATGCTTAGGCAACTTACGTTGAATACCTACAATGCTTCCCTTTACTTCTTGTACGTCTTTATCTCGGTAATATGATACAAACAACCATGCTCTACGTGATAATTCAATAGCTGCCGCAATCGAGTCATAATCTTTTTCATTTCTAATTTGTCCTATGAATGAACTATATTCAGGGATAACTTTCTGAATTTTTATGCCAATGATATTACACCATTTGGAAATTCCTGCGGTTATTCTTTTTCGTCTCCAGTCATTATTGCAAAACTTGTTAAATCGTTTGCCTTTGCCTTTGTCGCTACTTTCAATGTTTAGTTCTTCATAAGCAAAATACTCACATTTGTGATGTTTTGCTGTCTCGATTAACCGCTTGACGATCTGGTAATCTTCATGTCTTTTTTTGTTTGTATTTGCTTTGTTGAGACGATGCAATCCAATAATTTCTTTATGAATAATGCTTTCTCCATGTCTCACTACGACAGCAATGTATTTAGGATTGAGATCAATTGCACAAATGCGTTTCTTAATTGGTTTGTATTCATTTTTTCGTAGAATACTTTCATCAAAAGTAATGAAAACACAATCTGGCTTCAATCTGACCGTAAAATATGTTACACCAAGTTCGCAAAGTTGCTGTAATTTAACAAGCATCCAATCACGTTTGGTCTTTTTATATTGACAGCGAATCTTAGTGCTTTTATTTGGTTTGAAAATGATTTGGTGATTATTTGCATCTAATTTGAATTTACGGTTGCCTTTATGTTTATTGGATGTTTCCCCTCTTACAATAATACTTGAGAGTTTTCTTTGTTGGTATTCTTTTTTAGTAATCAAGCCTTTGTTATAATTACGCCAATTTTTTTTCCCGCCAAATACAACCGTTTTCTGGTCGTCTCGAATAAAAGTTCTTGCCTCATTAACTGCTTCCTTTTGAAGGCTTACATCCATCAAATCAATATTTTTGAGTTTAGTTTTAACAAGATGTTCTACTTGATTTGGGTTTTTACCTTCGATCAACCTATTGAATGCGAAATTACGAACAGCAGTGAATTGCTTTTGGTAATTTTCAATATAAATTGATTCAGTTAATTCCAGCTTAATCGTAATCATGCAATTATATAGTGGTGGTAGCACTAATTTTTGCACAATTTATCAAAAATTATTTTGGTGAGTTTTTCTAAGATTTTATAAGTTTAGTGTAAGCTGTGACATTCCACCATGTTGGCCCAATTCAGCGTCGTCCATTTCATAGAAATTAAGCCACTGGAAGTTCTAGTTACAGCCTAAGCTAGAACAGGTAACATCCCACTAGCGGAAAAACCTCCAGTAGGCGGACCTTTATCGCCCTGATTTTGAACTCCCTGGTGAATTTTGAAGTAATTCAAAACAACCGTCCCAGCAAGCCTCTCTGATCCTTTTAGTTTTTCACGAAGTTTTTCTAGGTTTCTAATCAACACACGATCTGCCGTGCGTGAGCATTGAGTCCCTTTATTACCAAGTATGCCGGTTCTCCAATCGACCCCGCAGCGACAATACATGAGATCGTGATCCCTACAAGTGGCATCAACACTGTTAATTGGCTTTGGAAGTGGTTCGCCATTTGCTAATTTTATGCAGGCTTTATCCAGTTTGGGGCCGGGGCCGCAATAGTTACCGTAATAGGTTTCGTTTAGCGTCAACCATTCCTTAAAATCTAGGTTTTCCATAAAATCTATTTATGGACAAACTTTATTGATTTTAAGACTTCTAATTCCCACCTGTAAAGTGGAGTTGCGAAGCCCTATCCTTTCGGACAGAGAGCGTCAAATTTTTCTGACGCCTTCGCATGGTATTAAGCATTCACCCATCAGACGTGAACTACCCCTACCCTAAAGGGTAGGGGCTTCCTGTTTCATTCTCAACCGCCCTTGAATGCTCTTAGGTCTTACATTGAGTCCACAGGCTAACTCCGTAGTTCCTACGGTTCTTTTTCCTTCATTCAAAATGTTAATGGCAGCATTCTTGTCCCGATGATGCTTCGCTCTACACTTAGGACAAGTCCACTCACGCACGTCCAAAGGTAGTTTATTCATGACAAATCCGCATTCCGAACAGGTTTTGCTGGATGGAAACCACCTGTCTACCTTGATGACCGTCCTGCCATACCACTGTGCCTTGTATTCAATCTGTCTGACCAGTTCAGCCAGCGATACATCGGCGATACTTTTGGCAAGACAGTGATTCCGCATCATGCCACTTACATTCAACGTCTCCAGACAAATGACTTGGTTCTCGTTAATTATCTGATGACTTACTTTATGTAAATGGTCATTGCGTATGTTGGCAATCTTAACATGCAAACGAGCAAGTAACTTCCTGGCTCGTTCACGGTTACTACTGCCAAGGTTCTTTCTGTGCAGGCTCTTGTTTAATGCTCGCAATCGTCTTTGCAGACTGCGATACGGTCGGATGTTCCTATATTCTTTGCCAGAGGAAGTTGTCGCTAATGCACAGATGCCAAGGTCTATACCAACTTCCTTCTTGACCTTGCGAAGAGGTTTAATGCTACGCTCAACGAGGATAGCGACATAATACTGACCAGCATGATTGAGGCTTACGGTCGCATGACGTATTTCGCCTTCAATCTGACGATGTAACCTGACAGGAATGCCGTCCTTGAACTTAGGAAAGTAAAGTTTGTTGTCTTCAACAGCAACAAATTGAGGAATTGTGAAACTTTGCTTATCTTTACGACTGTGAAATCTCGGTAACTTTGCTCGTTTCTCGAAGAAGTTGTTATATGCTGCTTGCAAACACTTTAACTCAAACTGGAGAACCTGAGCATTAGCATCATACAACCATTCCTTCTCGTTCTTTAACTTGGTCAGGTCGGCTGCTTGGTCGTAGTAATTAGGCGACTTCTGGTTAGCGAGGTACGAGTTCTTCCTTTGTTCAAGGAAATGATTATACACGAAACGGCAACAGCCGAAATGAGCAGACAGGCGAACCTGCTGGTCTTTCGTTGGGTAAATCCTGAATTTGTAGGTGTACAGTGCCACTTGCCGTTCCTCTGCCCTATGCTACAATGATTGCTGGGCATAATTATGTAGTAACCTGGCTCAAAAATTCTGGAGAAAAATTCCATGAAAAAGGAATATCATCATGCGAGCCACAGCAAGTATCTTCTGCACTACCAAGACCTTAATCCTGATGGTAACTATCAGAACACGTTGTTCAAGTTGTATGAAAGGGAAGAGGGAAAAGAGGGAGAGGCATCTTTGAGCGGTGCAAGTGTTACTCAGGTCGAACCAGATGTAACCATTAGTCATTCACACTAAAGGCGGCTCTCATCCTCTACCCTAAAGGGCTGGCTTGCTCTGGTCGTTCGCTTCGCTCACTTCCGACGCAAGCCAGCATCTTCGATGTAGAGGTTTTCCCGCCGCCTATGGATAAATAATTGAGTCAACGAATAAATGCAGAGACGTTTAACAAGGATTAATGTAGTCCCTACGGCATTTGACTCAAATTACAGGAGAGGGAATCGAACCGCTCTTAATCGGCTCATGAGCCGTGCTGGTGCCAATCCAGTCCATCCTGCGATAAATAGGCCGTGACAAACTTCAAACAAAAAGAATCGAGGGAATCCCCATCGATGCCCGCTAATTCCCTTCATTCTCCATTGGCACGGCTTTTTTTGGTTGGGCAAGTTGCCTAGAACACCTACCGCCTATATATGGCGGCAACAGCAAATCCGCTAGTAAAGATTTGCCTTAAGTGTACTTACTTGCTATTTTTGGAACTGACAGCAGCATCCTTTTTGGCGGACTTGGCCTTGGATTGCTTTTTCTTTTTGCCGTCGTTACCCTTGCTTTGACCTTTAGCCATGATAATTCCCCTTTAAACAAGAAAACCCTTTGAACAAGAATAAGAAAACCCGCCCAAAGTGTTTTGTGCGACTTTTCTTATTTTACTTTTCTTATTATACCATAACTTTTCGTTCCTGTAAAGTCGTCTTTCGATTTTATTTTCTTTTCTTTCGGTTCTGCGAGTGCGTCTCGTGCATCATTTATCGGTCGTCGTTGCGAACATAAGCATTGACGCCGACCGTGACCTTCTTCCCGTTCACTTCCGCTTCGGTGGTCTTGTTGCCGAAACTGGAAGCCACGGTGAAGTTCTTGCCGCTGGCTGACAACTTCGGCGGCTTCTGCAACGGCAGGCGAATCACAAGGTAATCGCCATCAATCGTGGCGGTAACTTCACCACCGCCCTTGACACCGGCCTGCTTGATGAATTCGAGCGTATCGTTCGCCTGCAAGGCGTAATCGCTGTTGACGGCTTCACCGTTGACGAAGGCTTGGGATTCGCCGGGGATATTGTAAGCGTGAACGAGGGACAACTTCACCGTGCTGACCTTCACGCCAACTAGATTATCGAAGTCGCCGTCAGCCGAACCATGAACAACTCTGACTTTACCGATAGCTTCGGCCTTGGCTAAGGCTTCCTGCGCCGAAGGAATTTGAGTCGCCTGCTTCGGTGCCTCATAACTACCCTCTTGCTTGTTTGCGAAACCCCGACCCTTTTTGCGTTCTTGAGTCATTTCAAATCCTCTGAAAAGTGGTGGTGACAGTTAATATACGGCCAGATGATTTCTACTCTCACTTCTTCGGCAAAAATCTTGTCCGAGGGACAACTTTGCCAGAAGGAATATCGAGATAAAATTCCGAATATTCCTTCGGGTCTTTTTCGTGATAACCCTTCTGAACGGCATAGAATGCCTTGAGCATGTGTGCGGCGATCAAGTTGTTCATAATGAGCAACTGTGGCGATACTGCTGCCTGTTCTTGGCATCCTTCCCGATCTTCATCAATATCGCCGGGGTTCCGGTCCTGCGGATTCTGGATTTCCGGGTGGTAGCGGGAAGCCACCGGCACCGTGATATTTTGGCCGTCACGACGAATATGGATTTGAACATTTCCATCTTCGTAACCGTTACCGCCCGAAATAATTGTCACGTTGTCTAACTCTTCGGCTCGTTCGGAAACCAGCTTACGAGTTTTGTGGTTATCCACACAGCTAAACACAAAGTCATTCTCTCGGATAAGAGAAATAATATTGTGATCGGCCAAGTAAACCGGGTGATCCCAAAAGATCAGCCGAGGGAATTCATCACGAAGCCGTTCGGCAGTCACAGACGCCTTCGGGCCAAATTGCTTGAAAACCTGTCGTTCCCGGTTTCGCTCCTCATAAGTATCGCCGTCAATCAGCGACACTTCGATATTTGGATGGTCACTGAATTGCAGATACCGGCAGAGAGTATCCGTAAGACAGGTTCCAATCCCACCACAGCCAATAATCTTGATTTTCAGGCCGATATTCTTGGATTTATTCTTGGTCATTTAACCAAACCTCTTTTTATTTCGACGTTTTTTAAAAGCTCAACCAGCCTTCATCATCGTCCCAGCATTCATCGCCGTCGTCGCTCCGGCGCAGGTATTCGACGGTCGCCTCGCTCTTGCCTTCCCACACAGGCCAAACCTGCTTTTCAACCTTGGGCATCCAGTCGTTTTCGATCATTTCGGTATCGTTGACAAGACCCTGTGCGTCTTCTTTCGTCAACTCGAAATCGAAATAATTGCTGTCGCCCCAAGTCATATATTGATTCTGGGCGACTTGCTTGTTGCTCTTGCGAACCACGCCGCTGGTACAGTTTTCCGGGTCAAGTTGAACACGGTTGGCATTGACGGCAACGCTGGCTACCATCGAAAATTCCTTGCTGTCAACGTGCCCCAAGGTGATGTGGATACCGTCGAAAGTTTCTTCGTCGTGAGTATCCGTGCCGCTGTGGAAAGCCGAAAAATTGCAGTGGGAGTGAATTGTACCCACCATCTGCCACTTCCACTGCTTCGTCACATCGATCTTGCTGTCGCCTACCCGCTCTTCATACGAGAACTGGTCGTCACGGCGATAACTGACGCCGCTACCGCTGACTCGCTGCTGCGGGCACCAAAGTCGATACTGATTGAGTTCTTTAGAGTAGTAAAGCTGGACGTAAGCCTCTGCTTGATACTTATTCCAAACCTTACGAAAAAAGGTCAGGGCTTGGCCGATGATGCGGCCCGGAATCTTCGGCAACTTGAGCGAAATGGATGGCTTCGCATCCTCAAGCCAAGGAATACCATCGGCCTTCACAAGAGCAGAACCAACTTGTCGCTCGACGTGAATATACACGCCGTTCTTGGCCACAACGTAGTATATCCCGCTCTTGGGAAGTTCAACGCCGTCTTCGTACAAATAGATAGGGCAAAGGGGCAGAGCCTTTTCTTCCGACATTGTATTCCCCAATCAGTAAGAGAAGTTAAAAAGTCACTGTGTCAGTGAGAGGATTATACCACAGAATTCAGTCCTGTAAACCACTCTACAAAAATTACAAGTCCAAAGCGGCCACGGCATCCTTGATAGCATTCTGAACGGCAAACTCAGATCGACCGACCGCACTTTGTAGCTTGGCGCTGTGAGTGGTTTCCTCGTAACGCCGGAGCAAACTCTTGACTTGGGATGCATTTTGAAGTTTGGCTTGTAGCATTTCCATTACATCAAGTTTTTCCCAATCAGCGTAAGACTTAATTATTTTTCTCCCAACGCTGAATTGCTCAAATTTATAAACAAATCGACTTTGCCAAAAAGTCTCAACAAATTCGTCAACCATATTTTGGGGAGAATTGAAGAAGAAATTCGGCATAGGCAAACAAACGTAGGTGTTTCCCATCGTATGACACAAAGGCAAACAGCCAAGTTCGTCGTCGATTGAAGTCAAAGGCGAAGTTCTTGCGCCAACACCCCGACCCACTATCGTATACTTTCCCACCTTATACTTTCTCACCTTGGGATGCATTGCGCCATACCTACGCCAAGCAATGTAAAAGTAAAAATAAGGGAAAGGGACATTTACAATATCATCATCTTCTTTACCTTCTTCACTGCCAATGAATATCGTTCGACGCATCGGTTGATATTCGATGATAAACGAACCCGTGCTTTCTCCCATTTGGAAAAAACGACAATTCATTGGCAGAACATCGGAAACAAATTGTTTGGCATGGTTCAGTCTAACCACAGTACGCTTTAACGAATCAAAAGATTTTGCGACGGATGTTGCAATCTTGGCGTGAAATTTCCGCTTCGCCTTTGCCAAGGCTTCGGCGGATACCTTCGACTCAACAGAAATGGGGGCAGCACCCCGAACCTTGAGACGTGCCGCTTCCTTATTATTTGGCATTTCTCACCAGTTTTTGCAATTAAGTAAGGGGAAACTGTGTAAGGGGAAACTGTCATGAGGCTTAACCTTCCATTGCTTCAAGTGCAAAAGGTAGGTGACTACGAACCCACTCCGTGAATTCGGCTTTCATGCGATCCTTTGTAATCCGATTCCTTTCGGCATCGGCGGCTCGCTCTTTTTCCAATTTAATCGAAAGCTGTTCCCACAATTCGGCATAAGCAAGAACAACGATTTCCTTGACGATTTCGCCCATCGTCTCAACGTGTACTTTTTCACGATTTTCGCCCGTCACATCAAGATCAATAAGCAACTTTTGGACTTCGCCGCCGATCTGCCCGACCGCTGTGAGAATGTGCTGCTTGAGCAGAGCAACCAAATTGTTCTGCCCATCGATACGAAAAGTTTGTTGCAACTTCACGTTTGCTGGCGACAACTTGAAGTCCATTGCACAAAGCGAATTTTGTTTGCTTTTGGCAACCCACTGATGCATGGTCATGTGATGATTGATTTCCAAAAATCTACAAACCCGGTCAACGTGGTCAATTCCAAAAATTGTCTGCCAGAAACCAGAAATAATGTCATTGCATTGGTCGTCAATTTTTCCATCGTTTTGGGATTTCATACGAAATTCGCCAAGACAGACTTTCGCCCCACTAATGTTGGGAAGAGGTGCCACAGCCAATTCGTCGTTAGTAGAAGTCAGAGGACGAGAACGCCAATAGACTTTCAATTCGCCGTTATATTGCCCATTAACGAATTGCATAACGAAAATCGTATATGGCAGAGCCAAATAATACGATTGCGTACCCGCCGCTCTGTTCGACGGATCAAAGACTCTTACAGCATCTTCGATGAAAAACAGGGTGCGAACCTGCGGTGGCTGTTCAATGACAACATTTAAGACATTGCCATCCTGCTTGATATATCGTGTCCCAATTGGGAATACCGGCAAATCAACAGTGGCATCACGGCTCTTTTCCAAGAAATTAACCGTGGCATCCATCAAGCTGCGAGAAAGATTGATGACGAAATTGTGAATGATCGGAGCAGTATCTTCCTTGAGTTGGGCACTGACGCCCTGCTGAACTCGTTCGAGAACAGCATCGGAAGACTTCTTCATAACCTTAACGGCCTGCTTGCTCCAATCCTTGTGTTCGATTGTCTGCTGAACTTGCTTAACAATTTGTTCCTTCGTAGGCATCGTCATTTTATTTCTCTATTTCGGGCACTACGGCAGATACCACCCTGATTTTATTCGTGATCCCTTACAGTTGTCATGCGGCATCCCGATATTTTTCCCTGATTTTATTCGTGATCCGTTGGAGTTTGTGATACACAGTAACTCGGCTCACACCACGCTTGTCTGCAACTTCTGTAATTGGCTCGGCCTTTACCTTGACAGCGATCAGCACTTCCAGATCATCTTTCTCTTCGTCGCTCCAAGTGACTTTGCTGAGCCATCCCATAAAGTCGGGAATATCTTCAAGTTGTTTTTCCCATTGAAGTTCATCTATCTGGTTCGACCACTGTTTATCGTCAAGATATTCAAGCTCGGCCTTTCTTTTCTTTCGGCTTTCGGCTCGCTTGTAGTCAATCAATTTGTTGACCATCGCAATGTATGCAACCGAGGAAAATGCCCCCTGTTCAGGAATGTAACTCTGGCTTGCGAGAACCAAAGCCTCGCAAGCCAGAGAAAATTCCATAGTGTCCTGTACTCGCTCGTTTCGATGAACGAATCGTGCGGCTACAGTGTGAGCCAATCCTAAATGTTCTTCGGGTCGAATTTTCACAAAAGTTTCATCAACACTCATAAGGAATTGGGACTCTAGTTACTCCCAGATTATACCACCGATCAAGTAGGTTGTAAAGCCTAAATATCCGCAAGAACTTGCCGGACCTTCTGCAACTGAGCAATACGTCCCTCACGGGTCATTCACAGCATCTTCTCCAAGTCATTGAGCGAAATCCGTTTAATGCCCAATTGCTTAGCTTTTTCTTCCTTGGAACCAGCATCGGTGCCGACAACCACATAATTAGTGGTTTTGCTGACGCTGCCGTTGCACTTGCCGCCCTCTTCCATGACGGCCTTTTCCCACTTGGCCTTGCCACCGGGGAACCCGCCAGTGAACACAAAGGACGTGCCGGTGAACTTGCCTTGCTTCGGACCTTCCGGCTTAACATATTTCAACAATTTCTCTAAATATTTCTTGTATTTCTTGAAGTGTGCATGAATCGAAGCCGCCGTGACACCGCCAACATCACCCACTGATCCCAAATCGGAAAGCGAAGCATTCACAACAGCATCCAAGCTACCAAAATGTGAAAGCAAAGCCTGTGATGCGGTCTTTCCAGCATTAGGAATACCTTGAGCAGCAAGCAACTGCCACGCCGGAATTGTAACCAAATTGGCCTGAGCCTGCTTGACCAGCTTATGAAGATCGTCGTCATCTTTATGGGCCGGATCATCGACCATCCAAATACGAGCAAGAGCCAAAATCGCCTGTCGGTCGGACAGTCCCGAATCCCTCAAATCCTTCATAGTGAGGGCGTAAAAATCACAAGGATATTTGACGAGTTGCTTTTCGAACAGCTTTCCAACCGTACTGTCTGCAACGCCCTTGGCACCAACGGTAGTCAAGTAATAGCACAAATTGGAAACTGCTCGGTCGCCACAGAACTCATTTTCACAAACAAGGTCTTTGCCGTCAGTCCCTTGGCGAATTTCCAACTTGCTATTACACGACGGGCACTGATAAGGAGCCTTAAATTTCTGGCCACATTGAACAATTTCAATAATCTTGGGAATAATCTTTCCCGACTTGATTACCCGAATACGGGCACCGAGGCCGATTTCTCCCAAACTGGCTGTGCTGCTACCGTCCATAAATCCGAGGCTATGGCCGGTAACTTGTGATACCTGTGTGCCATCGAGCGGTACGGCATCGAAGGAAATAACCGGCGTCAACTTGCCACTACGACCGGGAGTAAATTCGTAATTTTTGACGGTCACAACCGCCGACTCTTCGGCAAATTTCCAAGCAAGTTTACCCTTGGGATTTCCAGTAATCGAATTACCGTGCGTACCCATCTGCTCGGAATCTTCCAAGTTATTCACCGACAGAACAATTCCGTCAACTTCGTAATCAAGCGACGGCGACAGGTCTTCAAGAGCCTGCAAAAAGGATTGGCGGAATGGCATCACACGAACGAACGGCACCCGAAGCACTTGGTTTGAATATTTCGCCCGTTCAACTTCGGTCTTATATGGAGCGTTGGCGTGCTGCGGGTCGGCAGAAGTCCAACCCCAAATGCTGTACGCCGTGAAAGAGATTTCCCGTTCCTTGGTAATTTTCGGATCGGAAAATTGGCGAATACTTCCCGCTGCGTAATTACGGGGATTGGCCGGTTCATTGCTCAAATGATATGTTTGCCAATTTGCGGCAATCTTGCGGAAAGTGGACTTTTTGCATTCAATTTCGCCACGAATGCAGCAAGTCACCGGAAGGAAGCGAATACGCTTACCATCACGATCATGTTCCCACAATTCGGTGGGAATACCTTCGACGTAACGGACGTTGGCCGTAACATCTTCGCCATTTTCGCCGTCACGGGGTCGGAGACCAGCCGACTTCAACCTGCCCTTTTCGTAATACAAGGCGAGGGCAACGCCATCACGCTTATATGCCTGAACAACTTCGGCGGCGGGGTCCGGGTAATTCAATTCTGCTTTGATTTTGACAAGCCAATCCTTGAGGGTGGCTTCACGCTCATCGAGCGTACCGATGGCCTTCGAGATAGAAGTCATCGGGGGATAATGCTTCACCTTTTTGATGCCAGCATTATTCAGAGTGGAAGCGGTAACGTCCGCTAGGACCGGAGAATTGGGAGCAAGCTGTTGAAGACGCTTGCGAAGAAGATCGTATTCGGGGTCGGACACCAGCTTGTTTGTTATGGGGTGAATACAGTCGTCACCGGCCTCATAACAGGTGTCAAGATGGGTAATGACTTGTTCGAGTTCTAGGACTTCTTGATCTACAGACGACATTTTTTGATTCCCGTGGAAAAACTGGTTACACAGTTGATACGGTAACTGAGATTATATCGCAACCAGATTATACCACGGAAAAATATGGTTGTAAACCCTACTTGGCAGTAATTTACAAACTTAAATGCTCACCAAGTTAATTTCGCTCGGCACCTTTGCATTGAGAAAGCGGACGAAACGCCCGAATACGGGCCTGCCGTGCGTCCCTTTTAGCTTTCTTTTGCTTCATATGGGTCCGAAGGTCGTCCATCGACCACGGCGTACCAAAAGGCACACCCGGACGTACATTATCGACTCCAATATCCACGGTCAGGTCGCCGCCATATTGGTCGGCAACTGCCGCTAGAAGATCATCAAGAATCGACTGATCCTCAATGTTGTGGTTTTTCAACACTTGGGCAAAATCCGTCCCCAAGATATTTTTGGTGCTTGGGGAAAGCTGTCCGTTATCCTCGTACCAGAACAGATTGTGAACGTGGCCGTACAGCATCCACGAGTCGTATGGCTTACCATCCCACGAACGGCACGGATAATGAGACATAAAAATATGCTCACCATCCACCTTGAACATATACTGATCGTAACAACCCTTGAACAGTTTTTTATTGTCATAAACTGTAGTTACGGTACGGTCAGGGAATGTTTGCACATCCTTTTCATCCAAAGCCCGCCGATCATCGTGGTTGCCCCAAATCAAATATACGTTCTCACAATTGATCCGATTGCGGAGTTCCTTCGCCCGACGATCCCGATTCTCACGAGTCGTAAAACAGAAATCGCCGCCGATTACGAGCGTGTCGCTTCTTTGAACGGTAGCGTTGACGCTATCCAGAATTGTGTCAGTCATGTTGTTGATCGACTGCTGACTGATGCGAAGTTCCCGCTGAGGAACTAGCCCCTTGTCAATCATATTCATCAAGCCTTGCTCGGTGTCGCTAAGAAAGGGCCGATGGCAATACTTGATGATGTTGCCGTGGTCCAAATGCATGTCGGCTATAAAATGCCACATTCCAACTCCTCCTGTGTTTTCTGATTTTATCTGCAATCATTGTACCACAGGGAGAGGAGGTTGTAAACCAGCGATGTCAAAAGTAAAAAGATAACTGCGGATATTATTGATCCACCAAATATCTTAATCCAAACCGGAACATGATTTCTAGAGTCCGGCTAAATAATATCAGACCAACCACCAAGGGTGATCCAAAGTCCATTTCACAATTTTTTCTAATCCCTCTTTGAAGCCAACTGGTGGTTGCCAACCGATTTCTCTTAACTTGCTACCATCTAAAGCATAACGTCGATCATATCCTCTGCGTGCAGATTCAGATGCCACCAACTTGTAATTCAACGGCTTGTTCATTATCTCGGCAATAAGTTGAGCCATCTCCAAATTATTCAACTCAACTTCTCCAACTATATTGTACCGATCAGGTCGGGAAGCACCATCTTTATACATGGCGAATGGCTTACTTAATATAAATTTAATTCCATCAGCATGATTTTCTACATGCGTATAATACCTCGATCCTATTTTGTATTCACCATTTGGAAGAGGATCAGCATAGATTTCCATTTGTTGATTTGTTGCAATTTTCCAAATCAACTTCGGCAAAAACTTTTCCTTATCTTGCCCTGTGCCTATATTATTCATCACGTTTGTAATTATCACAGGCACGTCGAATGTACGCCAATATGAAATGGCAAGGGCTTCCTGTGCAGCCTTTGAAGCAGAATAAGGATTTGAAGGCATAATTACATCCCATTCTGGATGCGCATATCCTTCTGGACAGTCTCCGTACACCTCATCAGTCGAGGTACTCAAGAACACCTTGGGTTTCACTCGTCTAGCGAATTCTAAAATATTGTAAATCAACTCGCAATTATTTCGCCAACACCAGCCAGGATCAGAAACCGACCGTTCTACTGCCGAGTCAGATGCCAAGTTAATGACATAATCTAATTTGGATTCTACTAGATTTCCCCGCTCGTCAATACGACGATTCATAATTCGATTTTCGAGGGCAAGATCAATGGGGACAGACAGATCGTGTTTGAGAATCAAAACTCTGTCATCGGGTAAGTTAGAAATATCGCTTAGTCTGGAAAATGTCCCTTTGTGTCGAAAGGAGTCGAGAGCGATAATAAACCAATCTGTATTTTCAAGATAATATCTTACACAGTGGGCACCTATAAAGCCGCCCGCACCAGTCAATAAAACTCTTTTCATAATTCTTTCAAAACTCTATTCAAATCATGCTTTAATTGTGTGCCGATCAATGTCTTGACCGACTTTCCCTTCTTGAAGACCATTAAAGTAGGAATCACAATAATAGAGTATTTGCAAGCCAATTCTTGGTTCTCTTCGACGTTAACTTTATACACTGGAAACTCTGGATTTTTCTTATCAAATTCGTCTAATCCAAAACAATTAAAGCATGGGCCAGACCATGCGGCCCAAAAATAAACTAAACAAACAGAGTCTTTTTTGATTGAATCGAAGGTTTCTTCCGTCAAACTAATCATGATTTATCCCCAGAGCGATTCAGACCCTACCAATAAAACTTCGTTGGATTCATCCGAGGGGCGGATCAACTTTCTTCTTACATCGTATATGGTGTTTTTTTCAAATTCGGCGTGCCATCCGTGTCGTATCAAAGTCGAAGTCGTTCCCATCGCTTGAACAGGAACGCTCTGACTCAGATTGCCAGAGAATTTGGTAAAACCAAAAAGAAAACGCATGATGGCATTTTTTGTCTCTCTAACGTATTTGTTTTCGCTATATTCGGGAGAAAAAAGAGCATCATCAAAATTATCTCTGGTATTGTCGTAGTTTGAACCACAACGTAAGAGCAATGTCAAAAGGGATTTTTTCAAAAGACAACTACGCCAAAAATCACTCGGCTCAACCCAAAGCACAGTTTCTCGACACGTCTCGCTAAAATGTGATAAAGACAAACTTTTAAGTTCTGCGCCGACAATTTCCTCAAACTTCAAAACAAATCCGGCGACATTAACGCCTTGCTCTGCTTTGTGAGAGAAATAGAAACCGGCGATACCTTCTTTGAACTTACCCAAAAATTGTTCTCGGCAATGGTCCCAATACAGCGATTTTTCGCCTTCCGCTTCTAATGCGAATTGTCCTTCTGCGGGAGCCGAATAACACTGACTAAAAGGCTTCTTATCGCCAAAGGTAACTTTCATAATTTAAATCACCTATTAAGACAACCCTACATCCTGCATCAATATCACCATCCAATTTTTTGAAAGAAATGTTGCTGCACGACAAAGATTTCTTCCTTTTAATATTTATAGTTGGAGGTTGAATACTTCTAGGAACAACCTTTTTTTCTTTCCAGTTTAACATCAAATTTAGTTTATACTCGGTATTATCTTTACTTTTGAAAATAATGTTTCCAGAATCATACCGTCCACGAGGTAATTCATGGAGATGCTTTATTGTATCTGCGTCTAACGTAAATAAAAAACTTTGGGAACTAAAAGTGTTATGAGAAGCCCGTTCGCAGAGTTTGATATAGTTGCCGTGAGATATGACGTAACTTTCGATATTTTTGTGAAAAAACATTACGTTAATATTCTGAAAGTGTTCAAACCTACAAGTGTGCCCATTCGGGTTAACAACTGACAAAAGACTGTTATTCTCGGCGTATTCCGACTCTCTCAGAATGCAAAGCGATGCATCGAGCGGGCCAGATGCAATATACAATTCACCCAAAAACAAATCGAGATGGGCCAGAACTTCTGGAATGTGCGTGCGATAAGCCAAAGAAATGGCTTTGGAAGATTCTTCTCTTTTTTCCAAGACAAGAAAATCACTCAGCACATTTATTTCAGCTTCATCGTATTCTGGCAGAGATAGCGATATATTTAACTTCTGATTGCCAGAAAGTCTAACTAAATTGTTCTTGGTTATGGGATTAACAATTTTGATTGCAGCGTATTCTCTAAGCATTTTTCCTCAATCAATTTGGACAACCACCCTGAGTAGCAGCCGACCCAAATTAAAATTTCCTCTCTCCAAATTTTCAATATTGCTGGTGTATTAACAGACATATAATTACAGATTTCTTTGTAGTTCTGCATTCTAAAACTATGAGAGTTGTCTTCGTCTAAAGTATCAAAAAGAACAGCCTTTATTGATTGAGGTTGGTTTTTGAACCAAGAGTCAAAAATATAAACAAACATCTCCCATGCAGCAAACAGGCACCTTTCTGATGGCACTGGTCGCTGGTCAGAAGTAGCTATCCAATCAAGAAGATAATCTTCGTACTGATCCCAATAAACGCTAACGGACGAAATTCGGCCAAATATGTGGCCTTGTTCGTAAAATCCGTCACGAATTGGGGAAAGATGTGTTATGACATAATTGCCCGGCCCACGGGGGTTTTCAACCCAAAATATTTTCAGAAAACTATAATGGTAAACCATTGCACCGTAAGTCTGCAAAAATACAGAACCGTTGGTGCAATGGTTTATTATAGGGATTTTCAGCCCGTGACGAGCAAGATATTCTTCATACAGCTTCATTAAGAACCTTTGGGAGTAATCTCCGAAGGCTTTTTCATCCCCGGCGAAGTTCGCATTGGTGCTTCCTCAAGTTTTGGCGGGGCAACCGCAGGTGGAGTCTTCTCCATCTTTTGGATCATTTCTTTAGTTCCCGTTACTCTTGGAGGCTGTTTCTTTTCGGAAGTATAACTGATAGGATTTTTGCCATTCCATCTCTCACCGAAATCATAGTCCAAACCATAAGTCACAAAACCGCCAGAATAAGATTGGTCAATCAGTGGGGCAATTCCATTGATGATAGGGATCGTCGTTCTTTTGCCGTCCGGCAAACAAGCAACAACATATTCTTTTGTTCGCACCGTGCCCCTATAATGAATATTTTGATATTCAGATTTTACCAGAACAGTACAAGGGGCAGGAGCGGTGTAAATCGAAGCATAAATCGGATCAGAATAGTACGGATCAGAATAGTACGGATCAGAATAGTACGGAGCAGAATAGTACGGAGCAGAATAGTACGGAGCAGAATAGTACGGAGACACATAACACTGGCCATGAGCGAACGTGGCTACTGAAAAAAAGAAAATTGCGGCAATAATGACTTTTGTCGGGGAAAAAAGTTTCATTTTTTCAATTCCTCAAAAAATTCTCGTGATTGATATATGTCGGTACAAATCGACCAACACCCACCGTTGGCGTCAGACCAAACCAATGGGAAACCTTCTGGAACGGTTTCCAGAATATCAAACAAGTGACCCAGACTTTTAGCTCGCTCTACCGAGCGATGAAAGATCATCGGGTGCAGGCTTGGATACCGTTCTTTTAATTTCGTCACAACATTGGTGTCTAACATTGTCCAACCAAGGTTAGAATAATATCAAATCAACGCTTGAATTTCAAGAGAAAGAAACTTAATTATCTAAGTTTCTTTCCGCTAAAGAAACTTCTTGGGCCTTGGGATGAGTTCTTGAGATTCCACCATCTCCAAGCAGCACAAGCGATTACGCCGCCAATGATACCCATTAAAAGGCCGGAAGGCTCAAATGAGGAGGCTCCCATGTCGAGCAACCAGTTGATGCCGCCCCCAATGTAGGAACCAGCAACGCCGATTCCAATGGTTGGGAAAAGCCCCACAGGGTCTTCACCCGGATGAATAGCCTTAGCTATAAGGCCAACTATAAGGCCAAAAATTCCCCAAATCATTAAAGTAAGCATATTAGACTCCTTTTGTATGTCTTGCCCTATTTATCGTTTTACAGGTCTAATTTCCAAATAAGTATCAGGCGTTTTGGAAGCAAAAACTTCACGATACAAATCCTTCATATATCTCAAATATGATTGATCGAACTGCGAATAACTGTTAAAGCCATAAATTATGAGCAAAACATCCTTGGGGCTATTTCTGGCCGACATACGCAAAAAGCCTTGCATTTTTGCTTCCCCGAATTCTTTACGCAAAAATAAGCATAAAGCCGCAGACTGACAGTCAAATATTCGTTTATTTTCAGCAGAGGAATTTTCATATTCATCCTCTGTCATAGAGAACATCTTTTCCGAAATAAAAATAGGCTGATCCTTCTGAATGTGTCCGCCCAAATAAACAATATCTGTGCGAATATCTGAAATTGTGCCATTCAATAAGGTCATACCATTCTTTGCAAAAAATGGCAAAGCTACATTGTATTTTTGTTCAAATTCAGCAAAACATATTTTGCTTAATTGCTTGGGAACCACACGGGCAGGCTTGTCATCCAATACAAGCCACATGGCCGTAACTTCAATTGTACCGTCCTTACGGCGAACTTCAACCTTAGATTCATCAAGGTTGAATAGCTTCTTAAATAAAGCCTTATTGGGTACGCAAAAGACACGACATTCCTTGGTGAATTGAAAGTCGGGAAAACCCCATCTTTCGATACACCAAGTCTTGATGTTATCAAGATTCTCGCTCATCCATTTGCCCTGAGCATTGTCAATACTCATAATAACAAAATTCTTCGACGTATATCTGTTCCACACCAAATCTTTAAGTGCAGGATCAGTTGGGTTTTCTTGGGCAACTGCCTTTGACACAGCAAAATTGCTGATTGACACAACCAGTGCTACCAAAACAAGCCAAGAAATAAATCGACGTGCAAATTTCATAAAATCTCCTTGCGTTTACGCAACTTCGGCCCACAATTCTGATTTTGCTTCCTCCCAATATTGACGAAGATTGTTGCGGGAGGCAGACAATATTTGAGACACCCTAGATTCATGGACGCCCATGCCATCAGCTATGTCTTTAATTTTGACTTCTTCAACGTAATGAAGTCGCAAAATCTTCTTGTTAATAGAGGGAAGCGGATCAGTAATTTTCTCAAAAACATCGACCTTTTCTTCTACCTTATCATTATAAGTAAGTTCTTCCTGAGACTCAAAAGATTCTGCTTTTACGGGGTTATTTCTCGAACCCCAAGAAAGCTCACGCATATAATCTTTGATAGCACCAAAAACACGATAAGAAGCGAATATTTCAAAAGAAATGCCTAAATTACAATCAAATTTCAAAGCAGCTTCAGAAAGGCCCAAATAAGCAGCAGATTTCAACTCGTCATAATTTAAGAAAGAAGCCTTTTTTTTGGCGAAACGAGCGAGTTTGTGGGCAAGAGACAGATGAGAAACAACGAGATTCTGTTGTTCAATAGATAATTTACCAGTCATTTTATAGTCCTTCAGTCAAAAAGTTAAAGTTAAAAAGTTGAAGTTAAGCTATACAGTAAACTTAAAGTCAAAAGTATTATAGTTAATTTATCTATTCGTTCAAGAGTATTTTTTGACTGGATCGGAGATAAAATTTAGGTGTTCAGCAAAGTCTTTTTTGGTGGGAATAAAAATGACAGGCGCTGCTCCCCGGAGAAGGGCGGAAACGAAAGGTAGCTTAACAGGGTGACCTGCGTATCTCCAGCTTTTTAGATGGCACATAGAATATTCAAAATCTGGATTGTTTACAATTCGTTCAAGTAGCCAAATTTTGGTCTTCAAAAGACCTTCACTCAATATCGTAAATTTATTTGAATGCCCCAATCCCAAAAAATTCATGGCCTCAGAAACTGTAGGGCAAACGCTACAATCTGGTACAGGAGCGTCTTTGGCGTATTCGATAAAATTCAAAAATAAACGAACCCAATTTTTAATTTCATCGGAATCGAGAGTGCCTTCCGGCCAACGAAGTTCGATTGTTCTTCGATTAAAAGTTTTTTGTTTTACAGCACGACAATAATTTACCAAATTCAAAGTCACTCGTCTATCATTGTTCTCGTAGTATGACATATTCGTGGGCTTTAAAGCATCATAAATCATCAAAGGTTCCAATTTAAGATCGAGGGGCGAATAACCAAAAACCAATGTTTTGGGGCAGAGCATTTCGCAATAAGGATTGTCAATTCTTCTTTTCGGCAATGCCAAAGCAAGGAAAGGTTCGAGTTTTAACCAAAACAACAAAATGCGACCAACCTGTTCTTCGCACAAATCAGAAGCATCTGCGTGAATGTGTAAGCCACAATTATTGTTGACCTTGACGCCTTTTTCCATCAAATGGTCGGCAATATCACAAATGTGATTAAGGTCTTGAATGCCGCTGGCAATAAAACTGGCAACTTCGATCCCTTTTGGACCACCTCTGCCTTCGACACCACAAGTGGAATCGTCCTTGACATGCCAATAAGTGTTGTTTGTGCTGAGATTATATCTCGACGTGTACACGCTTTTGTGTGACACACCAAGTATGTGGCGGCGAATCGTTGGCTTTTTTATTTCGTTACCGACTTCAAGTTCGACACCGAACCGCCGCTCTGTATCGAACTTGCGAAAAAGACACTCCATAAAACTTCCTCTTCAATAAACACAAGCATTATCCGAAGAGAATGAATGTCATTCAAGGTCCGTTAGCCCAGGCTGACCTCTTTCTTTTCTAATTTGCCGCTGGATTAAATCTAGTTCTTCTTCGTATTTTTGATCCCACGTTTTCGGCTTTACAGGCAATACTTCTCCCTCTTCTCCCTCTTCTCCCTCTTCTTCCTCTTCTTCCTCTTCTTCCTCTTCCATTATAACCGACAACACATCGTCAACAAAACCACGAAGACGAACGAGAAATGCGGCCAAATAAATCAAAATAAACAAGTTCAAAAGGCTGAGTGCGGACAAAACACAAATTGCGATCAATAACATAAGTTCCATAATTACCTCAAATTGAAAATTGTGGTTGCTTCTCAGGTATTATGAAAGTAATGTCTGTTTTATTCAAGTTGTCTTTGACATAATCTTCGCTTATTCTGATATTCAATTTATTTGAAAACCAGTAATTATTTTTGAATAAACCAATATTGTCATAGAGATTAACCACATTAACAAAGATATTTTCTCTTGTAGAAACAGTTTGCCGCCTCGTATCAAATTGGAACGAGAAATCGAGGCCATCTCGGTCTGCGGTCAAGCAAATTTCTTCGGATGGGAAAAGAATCAACAAACGTGTGTCAAAATCCAAATTTGTAGTTGTATTTCTTCTCGTAAACAACAAAGAGAATTTCCACACGGAAGAAAAGAAATCATCATTTGCATATTTCGACGTACACGACCAATCCACATTGATTCGCCAAGATTCCAAATTATTCAAGTTGTCGGCAGCAATTCCACTATAATGGAGAGTTCCCTGCCAAGAATTTAATCTTTTATTGTAAAACAACGGGAACGATTGCGGAACTGTGTAACCGTTTCTTTTCAAAAACTCTCTGAATTTGGCTCCGAATTCCAAATTGTGTTTGAAATTTAGTTTCAAATCAACCTGATTGCACTCGCCACAAGATGTATTTACTGTCTGAGTTAGGGGAGCAATAGGTGGCGCTTTTAAACCATCAATGGAATAATTAACTTCTAATGTCTCAATATGAGCGCCTATACCCATATTTATATCATCAGTTGGGCGATAACTAGAAATAATGCCCGCTCCACCACCCAAAACAATATTTGGATTATAATAAGGCTTGTACTTCAACTGAGCTAATCTATAATCAGCGATTCCACCCAAAGTAATTGGTGTGTCAGTCAAAGCTGTATACCAGAAATCCCCACTTATTGAATTTCTATTTGGAGCAACACCACCTAAAGTAATAGGAACAGAATCGTCAACAACATAAAAAATATTCAAATTGTGGGCTACGGCTGACCCGCCCATGATAATTCCGCCAGAGCCATCGTAGTGCCAATCTGGGGATGCAACACTTGATTCTCCACCGATAGAAATACCACCGGAGCTACGATAAAGATAATCAATTATGTTCGCACGAGCAGTTCCAGAGATTGTAATTCCGCCCGAAACTTTGGCCAAAATTGGGTAGCCAGCAAAACCACTCATCCTAATGCCAGCGTATGTGGGATATACGTCACTCTTTCCATTAGAAACATAAACTGGACGAGGATAAGTTTTTGCGACATCAGACATTGTGATGCCACCCGTAGCCTTGTAGTGCCACTTTGAAGATTTAACATTGGCGTTGCCGCTCAAAACTATGCCGCCCGCCGCCGTTGTATTCCAATTAGAAGAGGTAACACCTATTTCACCAGAAACTTGTATTATGCCATTTCCGGTGTGAGAGCAAACAGAAAGTTTTGGATAACAAAACGCTTCGCCTGATATTTCAATTTCACCGGAGCCTGTAACGTGTCTAACCGGATCATGTCCACCGGATATTTTTATACCACCTGTGCCAGCATACGATGACCTCAGAGTCAACATTTTTCCCGCAGACATGCCCATGTGGGTGGTTGCATTTGTATGCAGGCAAAATTCAAAACATTCCGGTATCTGGCAATATTCAACCTCATCCAAAGTATTACACTCTGGTGGTTTAGAATCACCTGTGACAACTAAATCAAGAGCTTCTGTTGAGAATTTCTTAATGCTACATATTGGCCACTTCCAGTTGGTTTTGGCAAGAAAATCACAGACTTCACCCAGATTGCGAGCAAATATAGTTTGCAAAAATCTTTGCCCGCAATTAACTGGATCATTGGTATCGAGAGGCAAGATTTCGCAACCGCTATAAAGCCCGTCATTCGGCTTGCAGCATCCTTCAACTTGATAAACTTTTAGCGGTGGTTCTCCAACATCCCATACAAAATCTTGGACCATATCGAAATAACTGTGAATATCCCATTCAACATCCATAGAATAGGCGGCTATAAATGAGGATTTTGCCTCACCACCAATTACAATTTCTCCAGAGCCATCGTAGTAGTAATCTGCCATTTAACCTTTATTCTTCTTCAAACTTCTCAATAATTGATGCAATCAGAGGGTGTCTAACAATAGAACTTGCTTTGAAGTGAATAACTCCAATGCCACTAACATCCTCTAATTTCTTGACGATATTGACCAAAGCTGTGTGACCGCCACCAATATCGCTTTGCATTGGATCGCCAGTTACAATAATCTTACTATTTTCACCAAAACGAGTCATAAACAACTTGAGTTGCGACTTTGTTGCATTCTGAGCTTCGTCAAAAATACACACAGCATCGTCAAAGGTGCGGCCTCTCATATACGCTATGGGAGCTACTTCAATTGAGCGATTGATTATATCTCTTTGTGGGCCTTCTAAACCCACACATTTATTGATACAATCATACATAGGAAGCATGTACGGATTCACCTTTTCATCAAAGGTGCCGGGCAAGTAACCCAAACTTTCTCCCGCCTCAACAATCGGTCTTGTGAGGATAATTCTCTTCTTCTTTTTGGCTAGAATTTCACTAATAGCGAAGGCGCAAGCCAAGTGGGTATTATGAGTAACTGTATAATTGTCTGTCAAATACAACGAATCTTTATGGTCAACAGATATGCACTGCATATCTTGTTGTTTATCAAGTTTTTCAACTCTATCAATATATCTTTTAGGGGTATATTTACTGCGTGCCTTTCTCAAACGATTTTTTCTTGTGAGCAAGAAAACGCTTACATCATTAGATAAATTAAGATAACAACGGTAAGAAACCCTATGTTGTTTGCCATTTTTATCAACAGAACCCTCTTTCCTTTTTATTCTAGTTGAACCTCCTAAAGAATAAATTAAATGGCAGAAATTTTTAGCCATCTCCCAAGAAGTAGTACAATATGAAATAGAACCTGTTTTTTCAACAGTACCATCACCATCCATCATTCCTTGCAAAAGAGAGATTCTTTGGTCTACTGAACCGTATAAATAACACTCTGGGATGAACTTTTCGTAAGATAACAGCCCCCAAAGGCCCAACTCTTTCAACAATTCTTTGTAAATATTTGATTTATTTGATCGTTTTGTTTTAACAATACGATGATCTATGCCTTTAGATTTGCAAACATATCCTGTCAGCAGCAATTCATTGACATTTTGAATGATTTCTTGTTCACAAGAAGTAAAAACAACATTTGAATTTGTTATATTACCTTCAGACAACAAAATACCCATTAAATATGGAGGAATTACATAATCTTTTCTATCAAACCCCACTGGCTTTGTTGTTTTTATAGATAATACCCTTTTACCATCAAATCGGCGGCAATTTTCCTGTAAATAAGAAGTGTCAACAACACGATTTTTCCAGCCATTATCAGCATGAGAGACTGACCAAAGATGTTCTGAGCAACAATCCACATAAGTTTCATCACTAAAATGCACTCTGAATACATCTTTCTTTCCTTGAGGGAAAACGCCAGTGACTTTTGAAAAACCTCCATCTGGATTTGCTATTTCATCTCCAATTTCAACATCTTTCATCAAAATATACCCATTACGAGTATAAAGTTTTGAATTCATAGTTAACGCTTTGCCGGTACCGGCTGGCCCCAGCAAAAATAGAACGTCGTGTTGGTCGAACGCTCCCCAAGCCATTTTTTGAGCTTGATTTTTGAATTCTAGGTGAAAGGGTGAACCTGATCTTCTACCGGACGATTTTTCTTTTGCCATTTACATAATTCCTTTGTTGTATTTAGATTTTGCCAAACAAAAAAGGGGATGCTTTCCAGTGATAGAAAGTCCCCTTTTCTGCTTTAGACATTCGCACATTACTCATATGGCTCATTTTCCTAGAATGAACTTATTCATCAGTTAGGTGGTCCAATGCAGGTGATTGACTTCCAATCAGTCTGACTTGTGTTTCTGTAGACCATAAGAAACAACTTGGCTTACAATATTTATCCTACATTCCCATCTTCTGAATAACGAATAATCCAAATGGTTGTCATAGACAAAAGATTGCTGCTCTTTGTGGGCTTTCCGTCATTTAAGGCTGACTCGTCACCTTGTTGGCAGCTTGAGGATCGCCAACTACCCCCTTTAGGAAAGGGTCAGAACCACTTTTAACGATAAGCGACCGCCGTGTTGAGGCAAACGGCTCCTCCTTCGCAAGAAGACTATGACAAAGTATTATATACTTCGCCAAATAAAAACGAGAACATAAAACCTAAATATTGACATGATGGAAGGCTTTAAGTTATTTCTAGAACAATCCGAAGAAGAGAAAAACGTCAAACAACTTCTCAAAAAGTTGCCAGCGGGACACCGCAAACTCCTTGACGGATATAAGTTTAAATATCAAGGTGGAAATACGCTCAAGGGCGATGATGGACACATAGGAGTAATTTACAAAGATAAGATAACTGTAGCCGCTCCTTGGAATTACGGACGTGAATTCACAACTCTACACGAAATTGCTCATCTTGTTTGGGAATACAAAATGACTCCCGAACTCAAAAAGGAATGGGGCAAAATCGCAAAAAAGAATCCAAAACAAAACCAAGATAATAGTGAAGAGAATTTTGCTATGGCTTACGCATGTCATTATGCTAAACACAAAATCAAAGTTCACGACTGTCCAGAATGGCATGACTTTATCAAAAACAAGGTGCCCAAATGACATTTAATGAATGGATGGGGCAATGGGCGGAGCTTTCTTAGGCGGTATAACGGCTGGACCAGTTGGCGTGTTACCCGGCTGGTTGGGTGGCAAAGCATCTGAGAAACTATTTCCAAAAGAAGTACTTAACATGAGCAAAAAGAAAATGAAAGCTCATTAAGTGCCGAAAGTATGGCTATGGAAGAGGAAAAAATTGAAAAAGAGGATGAACAAGTTCAAGCACAATTTGTTGATCCTGTTTCAACAACTTTTAGCATCTGGTTAATCAAAGTCATTGTTGGCGGTATTATTGGGTCTATCGCCGGATTTTTCACCAAATTAGGTTTAAACAGGATATTCAATAAGAAAAATTCTCAACAAGATTAGCTTGCCCCCAATCTTTCCCTACGTTGGCAACATATCTTTTTTGTTCATCGATCAACTTTAAGTTGGCAACACTCATGTCTTCAGTTTCTATAATGTTTTTATTTCTATAATTGGCCACTCGCTCATCATTTGAATGAGATATGACCTTATTGAAACAAATCGAGCATGGCACTATACGCAAATTGTTATGCATTCTGGCACGAAACTGAAAATTTGTATCATCCCAACCCCAGCCCTGATCTTGACTCTCATCATAGCCATTAACGCTATAAAAACTTTCCTTGGTCACAGCTATTTTCCCGCAAGTGCCATTATTCCCATCTGGGTCTTTTGGTGATGAGGGAACAATGATTTTTCGATCTTCGGAGAATGAATTATAAAGAAACTCTGGATAACCGGGAACAAGATAATTATCTGCATCTAGGTTACACAAAATATCCCCTGTAGCGGCCCGATGAGTCACATTCTTGGCATGAGCCGCCCAGAAATATTTTGGTTCATCTGTGCGAATAAATCTAAATCTACCCGACTGAACAAAACTTTGGAGTTGCCCCCAACTATTCCAAACCCATTCAGCAAGCCCGTCTGTGCTGCCGTAATCTAAAAGAACAATTTCTGAGTTTATTGAGGAAGCAACTTGCAGATTAGAAGGCAAAGTGTTCACAAGATGATGAAGACGGTTCATGCATGTTGTACAAAATGATATTTTCATACTGACCCTGCAATTTTTTCCATCCGGGGGAATTTGGATTAAACCCTTGAACTTTGTGGACATAATCAAAGGTTGCTGGCTCGTCCCAAAACACTTCACAAGCAGTGCAACCCGCCCTTTTCCCGTACAACCTAGTTGTGGCACAGGAAAGGCATTTGGGACAAACAATAATCATAACATATCTCTTTTTATAAAAAAGCCAACCACCGAACACCTGACATGATCGCCCGCAGTAATATCCACTCTATTGATGCAATGCCAACAGCTACCTTTTGTAAAAACCAAACGATTGGGCTTAGGAACAATATAACTCCCAAAGCCATAGGAATTCAATAACAAACTATGATCTTGTCTGCTAAATGAATCAGAAGCCGTCTGCTGATCTTCATTTGTTTTGGCAACCTGCAATTCACCACCCCAATGAGCGCTCCATTCGGGATGAACATAAAAAATACAAGCACCAGTATATCCGATGTCATTATGCCAAGATATTTTGGTGCCAGCAGGGTATAAGTAAGGAGTAAACTGTATATCGTCCCAATCTTTTCCTTGTTCGCCAACTAGATGTTTGAAATTTGGAGCAAGCCAAGCAACTCGTTGTTGAACCAAATCCATTAAATTGCCAAATGGAGCTTTGGAGTTATAAAAGGTTGGCGATCTGTAAACAGTGCCATCACTTAATTTCCACACTTTAAGCCACTGGTCATGGGCACAATTTTGAAAAGGCAACTGATTGAAAAATTGCCAAAATGACCAAAACACACCATTGGGCAATAAATCATCGACTATGACAAAATTAGGATCATTGAGGACTAATTTTGGGTCGTCCATTACACCGGCCTCGATTGTGCCTGACTTACAAGTTTCGGAAGAACAGCAATCGCCTCTTCTTGCAACTTCTCATAATCACTAATGCTTAAGCTGAATATTTTGTAGTGATGTAAAATAGGAGTTTGCATAATTTGCGGCTTAAACCCTCTGGAATTAGCCTTCAAAGTCAACACAAAACTAGGACCGATTTGCGGCAATTCTTCAGGCCAACCACCAAGATCATCGTAGCACTCCTTGCTCATCATAATTAAATGATCGGTCAAGAAGGCAACGTCTTGGTTGCCAACCGTATAAGACTGCGTAGACAACCCAATAAAGCCACTTCCAGAAGACTCGGCCACATTGAGCAAAAGATCAAGCCATGCGGGATTTGTGATAACAATATCACAGTGCATGAAAATAATGTACTTGGAGTTCTTATCGGCTGCTCTAGCCCCCTTGTTACAGGCCGCAGACCAATAAAGATTTTTTTCATTCTTAATGACTTTAACCTGCCCATCAATGTCATCTAAGAACTTTTGAGATTCTGCATCACTGCCATTATCCACAACAATGATTTCATAATTGCTATTGAAGGATGCGATGCAAATGCTTTGCAAACACAGATTTAGATATTCTGGTCTGTTACGATGAACAATAACAATCGTAATTTGTTCGTTACTATGGTCGGTAAGCGGGACTTTTAGATCGGAACGATTTCCTTCTAGCGTATTTGTCGGTATTGCCATATTTTTATTCCTCAACGTCTAATTCTATTACGCCACGTTCGCATACACACTGTATTACACCTACAGGGGTGGTTACGCTTTCGGCGTATTTCTTAGATAAACTCTTTGAATATTCATCAGCTTTGGAAGCCTTCAAAAAGGCTTTCTCTGGTTTTACTGCGACATATTCTCCGTCAACTTGCCGGGCAACTGATACAACTGCGAAAACTTTCATGGTATCCTAGTAGAGTAAGATGGTTAATTTTCTGTTGAACCAAATCCAGATTCACCACGATCTGTTTGATCAAGCACTTCAACGACTTGCCAATCGAATTTCCAGACCGGCTTGAGTAGCATTTGTGCGAATCTTTGCTTATGTGAAATAACGATAGGCTCTTCGCCACCATTTTTGAGAAGGACTTTGATTCGTCCTCGATAATCCTCATCAATAGTTGCCGGGCTATTTACAATCTGCAAACCTTTGGTCGCCAAGCCGCTTCTGGGTCGCAGTTGGGCTTCCCAGCCCACGGGGAGGGCCATACAAAACCCACAATCAACAACTGCACGTTCACCGGCACCAAGAGATATAGGCCCGTCTGGGAGATTCGCATATAAGTCTGCCCCTGCCGCACCATCTGTTTGATATTGCGGCAAAAAATCTGGTTCATCCAAAATTATCTTCGTAGGGACTTTCTGAGATTTCTTGAGGAATTCCTGTTCCATCAGATAAAGCGGTATGTGGATTACTTTCTGGCTCATCATCGTCTCCTAATTCCTTAACATAAAGATAAGTTCTATCTCGCACAATTTTTTGTGCTTTGGATAAGTGTTTTGAAAAATTCTTCCTAAATGATAATAGCGAACTGTTGGGATACGTTCCAGCCTTTTTAATCAATTCTTCCTTGACTTCCTGATCTAAATCTTGGTTGTTTATCCACTCAACCAATTTGTCGAGAGTCAAGACTTTGAAATTACAAGGTTTTCTTTCATTGCCGGGTATAACCACCTTGAAGTTGAGGTTTTCGGCACTATTCATTGATGACATTATCTTCTTCCTTATTGCTAAAATTATGTATTCCAGAAATCCGCTCATCAAACGCCACCGCATCACCACGCCGAGCGGACTCAATTTGGCCCTGTAAATCTGGCGTGACGTAATCATCAAATCGAGGCAAGTTCTCGACATTGGGCTTTAGAGGACCAAACATTTCAATAATTTTGCTCTCAAAACCAGACTTGAATTCGGGCGGAATTTCTACGTTGTGTATCAACTTACCTTCTTCTAAGTTGAAAAATACCAGCGCCTCATAAGTTTCATTATCCTGTGAATATCTAACACACAAGGGGATTACATTGAAAACGCTTTTGATTTGTATTTCCATTTATGACTCTCCTGTACTAAATAAATAAGTAATGGACACGAATTTCGACAAATTTATTGTTTTCCGAGACTACCTTGAGAGCCAAGGATCGGTCTATATTCCAGAAGCCTTCGATTGGGCCAAGGACATAGCAAAGATATTGCCTAATATAAGTGTTGATTTGCCTATTGTCAAAAAACAAGCGAAAATAGAAGTGGTATTAGATAAAAAAAATCCCATCTATATACAACTACAAGATGGGTCAAAGCTGTTTTTTACACACGATGAATACAGAAGAATCAAAGGCAAACCGGAACGTGGCAGAATGATGATCTTTTCTTTGCAAAGATTACCTACCGACTCAACGAATCTGCCTTCGCAAATTTCTCAATGTGAAGTAGTTTAATTAATTTTCTTTTATTTCAACAACCAAATTCGGATAACGCAATTTGGCAATTTTCGCAGCTTCTTCTTTGGACATAGCTTCGATTTCTGCAACCACTCGTTCTTTTGGGTGGTCTACATATTCATTAAGAATGAATTCTACAACTTGATACTTTTTCATTTTCTTTCTCCTTCCCAACCATTTTCCCAACCTTCTGAAATAGACACCTTCTTATAAGCCCCCATTCTCTGTACATCTAGCTTATCTGGATCAATGCCGGGACCATAGGGAGACGGAGAATAATCCTTTTGCAACTTTTCGACAACTCGGTCTGCAATTACATCCACAATGGCCTTTTTGCCAACCCCCACGGCCAGCAAAACACCACCCAAAACCAATGCTATCCAAAATAATTTGTTCTTAAACAAGTCGTTCATGTTAAACTCCTTCTGAGACGGAATCCTTTCTTATATTATTTATAGGAAGAGGATGTTTTTTTTGCCCACTCTTCCCTCCTAAGAGAAACATATTTCTTCTCCATATCGGACAGTTGGGCCATGAGTTTATTATAGTCTTCGTCGTTAATATCTTTGGGAGTTTCCACTTTTAAAGTCACAATCAAATCTCCCATCCCCGTTATTCCACCAGGAAATCCCCTGCTTTTTATGCGGAATTTCGTATTTGTCTGACAACCTTTTGGTATCTCAATTTTATACTTTTCACTGGTCATCGTGGGAATAAAAATTGAATCGCCAAGGACCAATTGGGTATAAGAGACAGGAACATCCAACAAAAGATTATTTGCTTCTCGCTTGAAAATTGGATGATCTTTGACAATTACGACCACAAATAGATCGCCTGCCTTACCCGTCAATCTCAAAGAATCCTCACCCTCATTGATGATTCTCAACTGAGTGCCACTAGAAATGCCTGCCGGGATTTTGACCTCTACATCTCTTTCAATAAACTCTGGAAGAAATCCATTTTTGCAATATTTACAAGCAACTGATGCGGCTTTCCCTGAACCAAGACAAACAGGACATTCAGCATTAAGCACAAATGGAGCATCTATTGCTGCCTTGATAAATCCACTTCCTGCACAATTAGAACAAGGAGAAAAAGCGGTGAACCCATTACCATTACATGAGTCACACCGCTTTTTCTTTTTGAGTTTGATAGATCTGGTACAGCCCGTATAAGCTTGATGAAAATCTATTTCAAGACGAACTTGAATATTACGACCTCGAAACGTGCTGGACACTCCAAAGAATTCGCCTACTACTTCTTCGAAGGTTTGAGAACCTGTAGTGCCTGTCTTGGGGTCTTTCCAAGTTTTTGTGCGACTACGAGTACGGAAATGCATAGACTTCCTATTGCGACCCAAATCGTATAATGATTTCTTCGCCGGGTCACTTAAAGTCTCGTAAGCAATCGCAACTTCTTTGAACTTTTCAGGAGCTTCTGAATCACCGGGATTAACATCTGGATGATATTCCCTAGCTAATTTTCTGTAGGCTTTCTTTATTTGTTCTTTGGAAGCCGAGTCGCTTATCCCCAATACTTCATAGTAGTCCCTATCGTACATTATTCAAGCAACACAGCCTTAACAGCATGAGGCTCCATCAAGAAACTATCTCTATGATTTTCATCCCAATTAGGAGCCATTACGCCAGTGCCAGATAGCAATACACGATCACCAATTTTAAAACCCCAATCTGAAGCCTTAAACAATGGACCTGTCGCACGCACATAAGCCTGCAAGGGCACCTTGGGATCAGCATTAACGCCAACCGACAGTCTTGTGTTCATAAGCTCTTGAGCAGTTAAAATCTCAAGCAGAACTTGTGAGCCACAGGGAGCCACGCCCTTTACAGTTGGCATAGGAGCATGAATTTCTTCCCCATTCGTACTAACCAATTTCAATTTATCTTTAGCCATTTTTACATCCTCTCTAATTCATTCATGTTATAGCCCATTAAGCATATCCTGATCTGTGTTTCTTAAAGAGACTTCCGTGTCAAATGTAGTGCTGGTTATAACAATGCCAGCAACATCCGAAGCAGGATCATTTGCTCGAATATCAAGTGACCCCGTACTAGAGCTAACCACCCCAGAAGGAGGAACACCTATTCCACCATCCCAATTACCCGCCTGACTAACGGTCCAATTTAGTCCAGATAAATTAGTAACCTCGTCAGCTTTTTTCAAATTCTTATCTTTAAGAAATTCTTCAACCAAATTCTCACAAACAGATTCCTTAAGGTCCATGTACCCAAGACACGCCTCTTCATATATTTTTTTAGATAACTCTACCAAAGATTCTCTATCTATTTCGTAAAAATCTTTCATATCACAACCCTTCCCTTAAGTTGTTCCCAATCCTTTTCAGGACGAACCTCAAGGTTTTTCTGCCACGCCGCTTTAAGCATTACGGAGTCAACACCCACTTCTGTAGCCAAAGCAATCAAGGCATTTATATCCTTTGGGAAACAAGTCAAACCGAACCCAAAATGTCCATCTGGTCCGGGCACTTTCCAATGAGATGTGCCGAGTCTTGGATCGAGGGACGCCAATTCCGCCACTTTATCGTAGTTAGCATTTATTTTGTTACAAATTTGATAAATTTCATTGGCAAATGAAACTTTAGTTGCCAAGAAACAATTGCCTACATATTTAACCATTTCGGCACACACCGAACTGCACTCATGTACCGGCACACAAGGAAATGCAACCTTATACACCTTGGCAACTTCTGTTGTCGCTTCCGGTCGCCCACCAAGAATAATCCGGTTCTGATTCTTGAAATCTTCAATTGCGTTCGCTTCTGTCAAAAACTCAGGATTAAAAACTATATTCAAACACTTAAACATAGACCCCAATCTCTCGGTTGTGCCTGGAGAGACTGTTGAGCGAATTACTACAATTTGTTTAAAATGTTCACAATTATGGACAATATTAGAAGCATTGTTTATTTTAGAACAAACAGACTCAACAATTTCTGTATTACACTTTCCATCTGAAAACATAGGGGTTGGGACAGATACAAAAATAGGTCTTCCAGAAACAGCAGCCACCATAGAGATAATCGCATCCTCAACATTTTTAAATGGCGGCAATTGCCCTACGTCACAATCACGCAAAATATTCGACGCTTCTGGCTTGTATCTATCGTATGTGAGAACATCAAAAGCATGCTTCATGCCTTCATAGAATGCCGTGCCTATAACACCCATCCCTATTACGCCAATACTCATTTTATTTAAGCCCTTGTGGGAATGTAACAGACTCAGCATGATTATAAGTTACTGACACATGATGAACTACCGCATCAAACGTGGCGGCTGCAGAGCCATAGCCATACCCAGATTGTTTCACCCCAGAAAAGGGCAGATGGCTTTCGGCCCCAATACTGCCAAGATTAAAATAAATCATCCCTGCATCACATTCATCTCTCATTCGACGCATTACACGGTAGTTGTTCGTACAAACGCCAACTGCCAGACCATAATCAGTATCATTATAAATTCTAATCGCATCATCGACCGTATCAAATGGAATAAGACCTACGACCGGCCCAAATATTTCCTCTTTCAAATACGGAACATCAGCCCACTCTCGTTCAAAAACAAATGGATAATGGTAATGACCTTTTTGTTCTTCGTATTTTTCGCCAACAAACAAAATTTTGGCCGTATTATCATCACGAATCATATTCTCGTAACGTGTAACTCGAACATTTTGTTCCTCACTAATAAGCGGACCAATAGCTACCGAACAAGCACCCGGAATAGAATGGAAAGGATTGCCGACATGAACATACCTTACTTCGGTCAAAAACTTTTCCTTGAATGCATCTAATACCGATCTTTGGACAAGCAATCTTCCTGCCGATACGCACCGCTGACCAGATAATTTAAAAGCGCTATTTACACAGGCTTGAACGGCCAGATCCAAGTCACAATCTTCAAATACAATGACAGCCGATTTGGAACCCATCTCGCAAGAACAAGTTTTATCTCTACTTTCAGCACACACCTTGCGGATTTCTCTGCCAACTTCTACTGATCCAGTAAAACAAATGTGATTTACATCTGCATTAACCAAATTACGGCCAGTTTGACCACAACCATGCAAGAGATTAAATGTGCCTTCTGGGAATCCTGCTTCATCATAAAGTTTGGCAATTAACTGCCCCGTCATTGGCGTTAACTCACTTGGCTTAAATACGACAGTATTGCCTTCCATTAAAGCTGGTGCGGCACACCAGAATCCGCCAATGGCAAATGGGAAATTCCACGGTGAAATAACGGCCACAACACCCTTTGGTTTACGAATAATATAAGAGTCTCTTTCGGGAAGCTCCGATGTTACAACGTCCCCGGATGGCATTCTGGCACGGCCAAATGTGTACTGTGCCATATGTAAAGCCTCAACAACTTCGGCATTACTTTCATTAAGATTCTTGCCTGTTTCTTGAGATATAACGAGTGCGATTTCATCTTTGTGATTAGCGATTGCTTTACATAGCCTATCAAAATATTCGGCACGTTGAACTCTGCCAATTGCCTGCCATTTTTTTTGAGCTTTGCGAGCGACGACCACTGCTTCTTTGACTTCTGTAAAAGTAGAATTTGGGAAGCACCCCAAATCACGAAGTGTAGCAGGATTTGTTTTTGTAAAATCCGGGCGGGTAGGACAAAAAGACCCGTCAACATAATTCATCCCAATGTACATTCTTTTTCTCCTAAATTCACTTCAACAAATACGATCATTATCCGCTACAACTGCCGCCGCTACAACTGCCGCCGCTACAACTGCCGCCGCTACAACTGCCGCCGCTACAACCAGAAGCGGGCTGTTCGGTTTCGCCAACACTAAAACTTTTATTGCATCCACAGCTACGGGCTGCATTTGGATTTTTGAAAGAAAACCCACGACGATTCAAATCTTCGACCCAGTCTACCGTGGTGCCTTCCAAATATAAACCAGATCTTTTATCAACAACAATCTTCAATCCATCTTGTTCAAGCAACGTGTCCTTTTCTTCATCATATGTTTCATCAAGATTAAAGGC
>Ga0194128_10000492_pt1 | contig 71978 bp, 51 predicted proteins | sample TA2KigCa65mmetaG_FD_148650 | JGI IMG/M metagenome (GOLD analysis project Ga0194128, IMG submission 148650) | Freshwater microbial communities from Lake Tanganyika, Tanzania - TA2015037 Kigoma Deep Cast 65m | ecosystem: Environmental > Aquatic > Freshwater > Lake | place: Tanzania: Lake...
TCGCGTCCGTGATCAATCGGCTGCTCGCCTCGCCGCATTACGGCGAGCGGATGGCTCAGCATTGGCTCGATGTGACGCGGTACGCAGACAGCAGCGGTTTTGCCAATGACTACGAGCGTGGGAACGCGTGGCGTTATCGAGACTATGTGGTGCGCGCCTTCAACTCGGACAAGCCCTACGACCGCTTCGTCCGCGAACAGATCGCGGGAGACGAGATGGGAACGACAAAGGAGGAAGGTGGAAGGAGGAAGGTGGAAGGAAAAGACGAATCAATTCCTCCTTCCTCCCTCCCCCTTCCTCCTTCCGAACTCATCATCGCCACCGGATTTCTGCGCATGGGGCCATGGGAGTTGACGGGCATGGAAGTCGAGAAGATCGCACGGCAGCGGTTTCTGGACGATGTGGTCAACAGCGTGGGCGAGACGTTCCTGGCCCACTCGCTGCAATGTGCCCGCTGCCACGATCACAAGTTCGATCCCGTGCCGACCCGTGACTATTACTCCATCCAGTCGGTCTTCGCGACGACGCAGATCTCCGAGCGGGCCGCGCCGTTCCTGCCGTCGGAGAACAAAGCTGGATTCGAAGAACGTGCCTACCTGGAAAAGACACGAGTGGAGCACGAGGCGACTCTGAATCAGCTCGATGACGTCCTGCTGGAGAACGCGCAACGCTGGCTCAAAGACAACGGCAAAGACCCCGCGAAATGGAACGCGGCCGTCGAAGCCGCGCGGCAGAAGGTCGTCAGCGACAAACAGAACGGTGCCGCACGGCGTCCCTACTCGGACGTCTTCGCCATTGCGCGGAACGCTCTCACCAAAGCCGGCGAGCCGGAAAACGAGTTCCCGCCGAAGCTCGTCGGATTCACTCCCGAGCAGTTCGGCCGGGAGCGCGTCGCTCGCAAGGGGCTGGAGCGACTGAGGTGGGAGATCGAACGCTACGAACCCTTCGCTCTGGCCGTCCATAGCGGACGGACGCGCGAGTACAAGACGGTGTTCACGCCGCTCCGCATGCCGGACAATCGACTCACGCACGGTGAGCTGGAGGAGACGTGCATCCATATTGGCGGCGATCCCTTCTCGGAAGGACCCAAGGTCGTGCCGGGCGTGCTCAGTGCTCTTCCGGTGCCGCACAAGATTTCGATCCCCGACAGCATCGAGGGCCGTCGCAAGGCTTTTGCCGAGTGGGTGGCCAGCCCACACAATCCGCTCACGACGCGAGCCATTGTGAACCGCATCTGGATGTGGCATTTCGATCAACCGATCGCCGGCAATCCAAATAACTTCGGCAGCACGGGCAAGAAGCCGACGCATCCCGAGTTGCTCGATTGGCTCGCCGCGACGTTTGTGGAACAGGGCTGGTCGTTCAAAGAGATGCACCGCCTGATCATGACCAGCGCCGCTTACCGCCGCAGCGCCGTGCATCCGGACTTGCCGAGGCTGCATGAGAAGGACCCGCTCGGCACGAGCTACGCCGTCTTCAAGCCGCGACGCTTGAGCGCCGAAGAGTTGCGGGACGCGATGCTGTCCGTCAGCGGCGAACTCAACCCGATCCTCGGCGGCATTCCGATCCGTCCCGAAATCAATCTCGAAGCCGCTCTGCAACCGCGGCAGGTGATGGGCACCTTTGCCTCGGCCTGGGTGCCGAATCCCAAACCCGAACAACGTCATCGTCGCTCGCTCTACGCACTGAAGCTGCGAGGACTCAGCGACCCCGCCATGGAAGTCTTCAACGCGCCCGCGCCCGACTTCTCGTGCGAGCAGCGCGAAGCCAGCACCGTCACTCCGCAGGTCTTTTCGCTCTTCAACAGCAAGGCCAGCTTCTCACGAGCCCTCGCGCTCGCGGCTCGCGTGCTCAAAGAGACCAAGACCAACGACGAAGCGATCCGCCGTTGCTTCCTGTTGGCCTACGGTCGTCCCGCGAAGGCCGAAGAACTCGCCGCCTGCCTCGCGCACTGGCGAGCGATGGAATCCGTGCAGTCAAAATCGAAACTCACCGCCGCCAAGGCTCTGCTCGAAGTGCGTCGTGACGCCGTCGAAGAGAACACCGGCGAGAAGTTTTCGTTCAACGAAAAGCTCTACGCCAACGCCGACTTCGTCCCCGACCTCCAAGCCGCCGAGGTCGATGCCCGCACTCGCGCCCTGGCGGATGTCTGCCTCGTGATCCTCAACACCAATGAGTTTTCCTATGTCTATTAATCCCTTCTTTCGATGCGCTGGAGGACGTGCCCTCCACGCGCCGGCCCGCCGTGATTTCATCTACGGTCTGGGGGCGAGCCTCGGCAGTGTCGCTTTGACTTCCTTGCTCGCCGAGGAAACGAAGGCCCCTGCGCCGGCTCAAACGAATAGTCACTTCTCAAACTCCAAGGCCAAGAACGTCATCTTCCTCCTGATGGAAGGTGGACCTTCGCACATCGACACGTTCGATCCAAAACCGGTGTTGGAGAAGCTGCATCTCAAGGAGTTCGTCCGCGAAGGGAAGCAGAAGTCGGCGATGGAGAGCGGCAAGCGGTACTACGTGCAGAGTCCCTTCAAGTTCATCAAGGCCGGTCAGAGCGGCGCGGACATGGCGGAGAACTGGTCGCATCTCGCAAAAGTGGCCGATGACATCTGCTTCTTCCGCGGTTGCACCGTCGACAGCGTGAATCATCCGACCGCCATGTATCAGATGAATTGCGGCAACCGTTTCGGAGGCGATCCGGGCATCGGTGCGTGGGTGAACTACGGGCTCGGCTCGATGAATCAGGATCTGCCCGGCTTCATCGTTCTGCCGGAGGTGAGCTATCCGCAGGGGGGCGCGGCGAACTGGAGCAACGGGTACTTGCCCGCCCGTTTTCAAGGCACGCCGCTCCGTCCCAAGGGCTCGCCGATTCTCGATCTCACGCCCGGTGAAGGAGTCACCCCCGAGCATCAGCGGAAGAACCTCGATCTGTTGGCCAAGCTGAATGCCGGGCACGCCGCCGAGCATCCCGGTCACGACGAGCTGAACGCCCGCATGGACAATTACGAACTCGCGTTCCGCATGCAGATGCAGGTCCCCGAGGTGCTCGATCTCTCCAGAGAGGATGCTCGGACGAAGGACCTTTACGGCATCGGCCAGGAGGGCACCGACTCGTTCGGCCGCAAGTGCCTGCTGGCCCGCAAGCTCGTCGAGAAAGGGGTCCGCTTCGTGCAACTTTACAACGGCTCGTGGGACAGCCACGACTACATCGAGCGGGCGCATGGCAATCTCGTCCGAGGAGTGGACCGACCCATTGCGGCGCTGATCACCGATCTCAAGCAGCGCGGGTTGCTCGACAGCACTCTGATCGTCTGGTGCGGCGAGTTCGGTCGCACGCCCGACAACGGCGTCCGCGGAGGAATCGCTTACGGCCGCGATCACAACCCCAACGCCATGACGATCTGGCTTGCCGGCGGAGGCTGCAACGCCGGTCACACGATCGGCGCGACCGACGAACGGGGCATGGAAGCCGTCGAAGGCAAAGCGCACGTCCGAGATTTCCATGTCACCTTGCTGCGGCTTCTTGGCCTCGACGACAACAAGCTGACGTTCTACCACGCCGGCCGCTTTAAGCAGCTCAGCCAATTCGGCGGCCAAGTCATTAAGGGTTTGATAGGATGAGGAGTCGAACAGCCAAAAGCGGCATGGACGCGAGAGGCAGGACGGTCTTTCAGACCGTCGTTCCGACCGTGAGTCGCACGCGCTAGCGTCGGACCGATATAAGAGAACGCATCCATTTAAACTCGAGACTAGCGTCAACGGTTCACTCCCGGAGACCGAAACTTATGAATCAGCAATTCTCCACCACTCGGCGCCGCATGCTTCAGACGGCCTCGATCGGCTTTGGCGGTATGGCATTGGCGGACATCGTCCATGCCGCGAGTCGCTCGCAGGCGGCGCGCGGGCCGGGGATGGTGCCGAAGGCGAAGCGGGTGATCTTCCTGTTTATGGCCGGAGGACCATCGCAGCACGACCTCTTCCAAGAGAAAAAGTTCCTCGCGGATCGGCATGGTCAGAAGATCGATTCGCCGCTGAGGAAAGAAGTCACGCAGGTCGGCACGGAGAAATTCCTGGCGCTCGGCACGATGGCTCCCATCCGGCCGCGGGGTGACTCCGGGATGTTGATCTCGGACTTGATGCCGCACCTGTCGAGCGTCGCGGATGACATCTGCTTGCTGCGCGGGATGAATGCCGACAATCCGCAACATGCCAGTGCCACGAATCAGTTTCACACGGGCGTCTTCACCGAAGTGCGGCCGTCGATGGGAGCGTGGATCAGTTACGGGCTCGGGACCGAGAACCACAACTTGCCGAGTTTCGTCAGCATTCATGCTCCGGGAGTGAGAACGTATGGCTCGGGCTTTCTTCCGGCTCAGCATCAAGGTACGCCGCTAACCGTGCCGCTCAACGACAAGACGCTGCCGATCGAGAACCTGCGTAACGCATCGAGCAGCGCGGCGATCCAGAGGCAACGCCTCGACCTGACGAAGCGACTGAATCAACGGCTGCTCGACGACCTGCACGGCGACGCCAACATGGAAGGGATGATCCAGAACATGGAGCTGGCCTTTCGCATGCAGACGACCACGCCGCAACTGGTCGATCTGTCGCAGGAGACGCAGGGGACGCTCGATCTGTACGGCATCGGCGGCAAGGAGAGCGACAAGCATGGCCGCGCGTGTCTCCTGGCTCGCAAGCTCAGCGAGTCCGGCGTGCGGTTCGTGCAGGTCACGATGGATGGCTGGGACCATCACGGCGACATTCGCGGCAACCTGCCGAGACTCTGTCAGCAGACCGATCAACCGGTGGCGGGACTGCTCAAGGACTTGAAGCAGCGCGGCTTGCTCGACGACACGCTGGTGCTGTGGAGCGGCGAGTTCGGTCGCACGCCGTGGAGCCAGGATCTGAGCGGCACGGCTCCGATCGACAATCACGGTCGCGAGCATCAGCCCGAGAGTTTTTGTGCGTGGCTGGCGGGCGGCGGCGTGAAAGGGGGCCTGACTTACGGCGAGACCGACCACATGGGCTACCGAGTCATCGAAGGCAAAATCCACATCCACGACCTGCACGCGACCATGCTGCACCTGCTGGGCATCGACCACACGCAACTCACCTTCAACCAAGTCGGCCGCGACTTCCGCCTGACCGACGTGCATGGCTCGGTCGTGCAGGAGATCTTGGCGTAAAGGGGTTGCGCAGTTCCGTAACGATCCTCATTTCGCTTGTGGCAAGCGGGGGGAGCGGTCAAATACAGCGCCGTCACTCCTGAGGCAAGCGTGTATTGGATGTCTGGACTTCCGGTCTGTTGCGCCGATCGACGGACTGGAAGTCTGTCGTACACAAGAGGCGCGGAAGACTCGCTGAAGTCACGAAAGAACGATGAAAGATCAATGAACAACCTGCACATCATTCTGACTTTCCTGCTGCTCATCGCCGTCGCACAAGAAGCGCAGTCCGCGACCTCGCCGGCTGAGTTTGACAAGGCGCTGCTGCCCTATTTGCAATCGCACTGTGTCCGCTGTCACAACGCGGAGAAGCAGGAGGGGGAGTTTCGCGTCGACAAGCTCTCGAAGAACGTCGGCACGGAGAACAATCCGCAGTGGCTGGAAGTGATGGAGCGGATCAACTCGGGCGAGATGCCGCCGAAGACGCAAGCGAAACGCCCCACCGCCGCCGAAAGCGCGCAGGCCGTCGAGTGGATCGCAGCACGCATGAAGGACGGCGAGGCGGCACGCATGGCCGCGCGAGTCAGAGTGACTTACAACCGGCTCACGCGCGATGAATATGTCAACACGGTGCGAGACTTGATCGGCGTCGAATTCGACGCGAAGGATCCGGGGAACTTCCTGGAAGATCCCGAGTGGCAGGGCTTCGAGCGTCTCGGCTCGGTGCTCACGTTGTCGCCGTCGAATATCGAGAAGTATCTGGCGGCGGCGGAGGTCATCCTGAATGAAGCCTATCCGCCAAACGTGTTGCCGTTGAAGAAGGGGCAGAAGCCGCTGGAACCGTTCGGTGGCACAAAGCGGGCGATCGAAGAAAACCAGATCAAAGAACGGCATCGCGAGCGGCTGCGCGAGCTGGGCCTGCTCGACAAAGTGCGATTCGAAATGTGGCCGGGCGACATCTTTCGCTACTCAAGGCTAGATTCACTGCCCGAAGCCGGTATCTACGAAATCAGCTACAAGCTCAGTGGTCTGCGTCCGCCCGGTGGCCGTGCCCCGCGACTGAAGGTGTATGAAGAAAAGCTGGATCGCGTGCTGTTCGAGCAAGACATCGTGGCCGACGAGGACAAGCCGATCACGGTGACTTTCCGGGCTCATTTGCCGAAGGGGTCGCCGAACATCATGGTCTACAACGATGTGTCTGGGCCGTCGAACAATCCCCGTTCCGGTCGTCACAGCGCCGTTCCGTTCGTCAGTACAAAGCTGGGCCGCACCCCGTGGCAGATGAAGCTCACGGACGAAGAGGGGCTGGCGATCTATCCGTTTCTCATCCTCGACTCGATCACCTGGCGCGGGCCGATCCTGACCGACGAAGAGAAGCAACGCCGCGTCGACTACATGCCCGCCGAAGAGGGCAACCTGCAGCAGGCCCGCGACTGCCTCACCACGTTGGCCAGGCGCGCCTTCCGTCGCCCCGTGACGGATGCGGAGATGGACGGCTATATGAAGATCGTGCAGAGCGAACTCGCTGCGAAGGAATCGTTTCGCGACGCGGTGAAATCGGGCATGGCCGCGATCCTGAACTCCAAGAGCTTTCTGTTTCTCGCGGAAGGTGATGAGAAGTCGAGTCGCGGCACGCTGAACGATTGGGAGATCGCCTCGCGGCTGTCGTACTTGTTGTGGAGCACGATGCCGGACAACGAACTGTTCTCGCTCGCCGAACAAGGCAAGCTGCGGGACAAAGCCGTGCTCGCTCGGCAGTTCGCTCGCATGATTGCCGATCCGCGGGCCGAACGCTTCAGCGATTCCTTCGCCACGCAATGGCTGCGGTTGCGCAAGGTCGGGATGTTCCAGCCGGACAAGAAGCTCTACCCGGACTACGACCAGACGCTCGAGAACAGCATGATCGCCGAGACGAAGCTGTTCTTCCGCGAGGTTCTTGAGCGCGGGCTAACGCTGCGCGAGTTCCTGCACTCCGACTGGAGCGTGATGAACGAACTGCTGGCGAAGCATTATGGAGTCGAGGAGGTCTTCGCGGCCGCGCGACAACACGCGGCCACCGATCGGGAGTTCGTCCGCGTCTCACTGCCGCCCGCATCACATCGAGGCGGGTTGCTCACCCAGGCGTCGATCCTGTCGCTTACCAGCGACGGCGTGCGACACCGACCCGTGCATCGCGGTGTGTGGTTGAGCGAAGCGATCTTCGGCAAGTCGCCGCCGCCGCCCCCGGCGAACGTCGACCCGATTCCCACGAACCCCACCGGCCCGAAGGCGACGCTGCGTCAGAAGCTCGAAGCCCACATTCACGACGCCCGCTGTGCCGCGTGTCATGCGAAGATCGACCATCTGGGCCTCGCCTTCGAGAACTACGACGCGATCGGCCGCTGGCGCACCGTGGAGATCACGGACGGCGTCGGTGAGAACCCCACGGTCGTCTCCTCCGGCAAGTTCCCCGATGGCCGCGAGTACCAGAACGCCGCGGAGTTCAAGCAACTGCTTCTCCGCGACCTTGACGCCTTCAACCACACGTTCATTGAAAAGCTCGCCACCTACGGCCTGCGCCGCACGACGAGCTTCGGCGACCGCGAAGAACTGCAGAAGATCGCCGCCGCAAGCAAGGCGAAGGACTATCGGCTGCAAGACCTCGTCGAGGCTTTTGTGACTTCCGATCTGTTTCAAATGCGGTAAGAAGTTCTTGGTTCTTCATTCTTGGTTGAAATCGGGGGCACGGACTACGAACGAAGTCGCAGGACCAAGAACCGCGTACAACGAACCAAGACCAGAAAACTCCACGTCATCCTTATCGGGCTTCTCACTGCCCTGCTGCTCGCGCCGCTGGCGGAGATGCACGCTGCGGATGCACCTGCACTCAGGAAGCCCAACGTTGTTTTTGTGGTGTTCGATGATCTGAACAATCGGCCAAAAACTGCTTCTCAGAAATCGAACGTGCTCTTCATTGCCATCGATGATTTGAGGCCGCTGCTTGGCTATTACGGCGCGTCGTGGATCAGGTCGCCGAACATCGATCGGCTTGCGGCGCGCGGCACAACCTGCGGTTCCAGCGACATCTTCAGTAATCGCACAACTTCCACCGAGACAGCCATCCCTGCAGCAGTCACTCTGGCAGCCTGAGCTACCTCGACGATCGTCGGACAGACTCCCGCAGGCTTTTCAGGATTCGAACCTTCTGGAATACGTCCAGCGCAATCCTTCGAATCTTCGTCAGCCCGGTCAGCGGAGACTCAGTCAATCCACCAAGCTCACCGAACCGCTGGCGGCTGGCTCCTGAGAATCGCGCTTACTTCTGGACGCGGCCGCGCGTCCCACACCCTCACCGTCTGGTCTGAACTCGCCGAGGCCAGCCGCTGCCCGTCCGGGCTAAACGCCACGCTCCTGACAAGGCTGGTGTGTCCTTTCAGAGTGAGCGACTCCTGGCCCGTGGTTGCGTCCCACACCTTCACCGTCCCGTCAACACTCGCCGAGGCCAGCCGCTGCCCGTCCGGGCTGAATGCCACGCTATTGACCCCGCTGGTGTGTCCTTTCAGCGTGAGTGACTCTTGGCCCGTGATCGCGTCCCACACCTTCACCGTCTTGTCATCACTCGCCGTTGCCAGCCGCTGCCCGTCCGGGCTAAACGCCACGCTCACTAGCCCGCCGGTGTGTCCTTTCAGCGTGAGCGACTCCTGGCCCGTGGTCGCGTTCCACAACTTTACCGTTTGGTCATAACTCGCCGAGGCCAGCCGCTGCCCGTCCGGACTAAACGCTACGCTCTCGACCACGTCGGTGTGTCCTTTGAGCGTGAGCAACTCCTGGCCCGTAGTCGCGTCCCACACCTTGACTGTCTGGTCCTCACTCGCCGAGGCCAGCCGCTGCCCGTCCGGGCTAAACGCTACGCTCTCGACCACGTCGGTATGTCCATTCAGCGTGAGCGACTCCTGGCCCGTGGTCGCGTCCCACACCTTGACCGTTTTGTCCCAACTCGCGGAGGCCAGCCGTTGCCCGTCCGGACGAAACGCCACGCTCCTGACCCGGTCAATATGTCCTTTCAGCGTGAGCGACTCCTGGCCCGTGGTCGCGTCCCACACCTTCACCGTCTGGTCCGAGCTCGCCGAGGCCAGCCGCTGCCCGTCCGGGCGAAACGCCACGCTCCAGACCAAGCCGGTGTGTCCTTTCAGCGTGAGCGACTCCTGGCCCGTGGTCGCGTCCCACACCTTCACCGTCTGGTCCTCACTCGCCGAGGCCAGCCTCTGCCCGTCCGAGCAAAATGCCACGCTCGAGACCCTGCCCGTGTGTCCTTTCAACGTGAGCGACTCCTGGCCCTTGGTCGCGTCCCAAATCTTAACTTCCCCCGATTTATTGACCTCACCACTCGTCGAGGCCAGCCGCTGCCCGTCCGGACTAAACGCCACGCTATAGACCCTGCCCGTGTGTCCTTTGAGCGTGAGCGACTCCTGGCCCGTGGTCGCGTCCCACACCTTCACCGTCCCGTCCCAACTCGCCGAGGCCAGCCGTTGCCCGTCCGGACTAAACGCCACGCTCACGACCTCGCCGATGTGTCCTTTCAGCGTGAGCAACTCCTGGCCCGTGGTTGCGTCCCACAGCTTCACCGTCTCGTCAGCACTCGCCGAGGCCAGCCGCTGCCCGTCCGGGCTGAACGCCACGCTATAGACTTGGTCGCTGTGTCCATTCAGCGTGAGCGACTCCTGGCCCGAAGTCTCGTCCCACACCTTTATCGTTTTGTCAGCACTCGCGGAGGCCAGTCGCTGCCCGTCCGGGCGAAACGTCACGCTCCAGACCGCTTGGGTGTGTCCTTTCAGCGTAAGTGACTCCTGGCCGGTGGTCGCGTCCCACACCTTGACTGTTTTGTCACCACTCGCCGTTGCCAGCCGCTGCCCGTCCGGGCGAAACGCCACGCTTGTGACCCAGTGGGTGTGCCCTTTCAGCGTGAGCGACTCCTGGCCCGTGGTCGTGTCCCACACCTTCACCGTCTGGTCCCAACTCGCCGAGGCCAGCCGCTGCCCGTCCGGGCGAAACGCCACGCTCGAGACCCAGCCGGTTTGTCCCTTCAAATCCAGCAGCGATGAATGGCAAAGTCGATCCCAGTAGTACCACTCGAAGCCGCGCAGGTCGTCCGTCTTCGGCATCTCATCGGGTTTTAGACGATGTTGCTCCAGTCGATCGAGCACCAATCCCACACGGTTGTTTTCCCAGTGCAGTTGCGTCAGGTTCATGTCAGCGACATACAGATGCCGCTGAGCCAGCTTGGCGTTCTCGTCCGCTTCGTCGGCTTTTCGATTCGCGCGTTTCGTCTCTTCGGTCAACTCACCCTGCTTGTTCGCGAGAGCGTTGGCACGCTGCGAGGACTGGCTGGCAAAGAACCACGAAACCGCCATGCCGATCAGCAAGACGAGCGCGACTGTTGCGCTCAAAGCGGCGACAGTGGGGTTGCGGCGATGCCACAGGCGGAGGCGTTCCCACAGACCGGCGTGATAGACAGAGACCGGTTGATGCGCCAAGGAACGTTTGACGTCGGCGGCCAAGTCTTTCGCGTCGAGGTAACGCTCGTCCTGCTCCCTGGCCATCGCGGTGGCACAGATCGCATCGAGTTCTCGCGAGATCGTGGGATCGAGTTCACGCGCGCGCGGCGTGGGGCCTTCGCTGATGCGTTGAAGGAGGTCGGAGATTATCTCACATGGTGATCCGAGGAGCAGGTCTTCTTCGATAGAGTGCGGTTTGTCAGGACTGCTCAGGAATGGTTCGGTGGGAGCAGCAGCAGAAACCGAAGCGGAAAGCGGCGCTAACACGCCGCACTCCGCAGTGGTGCGATGAGGTGGGTGGCCCGTCAGAATTTCGAAGAGGATAGTGCCCAGGCCGTATACGTCGGTGCGTTGGTCGAGCAGGTCCACTCGGCCGGCGGCTTGTTCGGGGGACATGTACTTGGGCGTACCAAGAGTGTCTCCCAGACGCGTTGCCCGCGATTGAGCATCGTCGGTGAGCACCACCGGGGCGGTCTCTTCGTCCGGGGTGCCGACGTGTTTGGCCAGGCCCCAGTCGACCACGATCGCTTCGCCGTAATCGCCCAGGACGATGTTCGCCGGCTTCAAGTCGCGGTGAATGATCCCTCGCCAGTGTGCGTAGGCCAACGCCTCGCACACATTCACGAACACGTTCAGCAGCCGCGGGAGCGACAACGGGTCTTCGCGACCCGCTCGAACCTGTTCGTGATGCTTCTTGATCGCCTTCGAGAGCGACTCCCCTTTGACCAGCTTCATCGTGTAGAACGGCCGGGCGCCCCGATTCAATTCGTAGACCGGCACGATGTTGGGATGCTGCAATTGTCCGGTGATCTGCGCCTCTTTGATCAACCGCTGCACCGCGTCCTGCGAGGCCGAGCCGGGCTTCACTTCCTTGATCGCGACCTCGCGAGCCAAATCGTTGTCCCGCGCCAGCGAAACCCTGCCGAGTCCCCCTTTGCCGACTTCGCTGACCCATGTGTACCGCGACTTGAGCTGCTCCGGTTCTACCAGCGTCTCGCCAGTCGTTTCGATCTGCACCGGCCCGCCCGACGGCCACGAACTGAGCGACTGCTGAATGTCAGCATCCTCGACTTGCTTGATCGCACGGCAGACGTCGCCGCGCGTGACGGCGTTGAGGGTGACACGCGCGTCGTTTTGATGCTTCGCCAGCTTGCGCTCGAGTTGCTTCTCGAGGAAGCCGCGATCCTCGGCGTTGATCCAACCACGCTCGACCAGCAGATCGGCCAGCGGCTTCGACTTGTCTGTCGCCCAGGCCCGACACGCCGACGTGAGCTGAACCAAATCGATCAGCTCGTTCTCAAACGCCAAAACCGCAAACAGCAAATGCCGCTCAGCCGACATAATGCGCCTCTGCCACTAGAGACCATGATACCGCTGGGCAGACATCACAATCGCGAAGCTCGGCCACTGCAAGCCTGAGGCGAACTCACAATGCGGCGACACCGCCGTTTCGTCGATCGTGTGAATCGTGACCACGTTGTCGTGACACGCCGCCGCTGCCGCTTGAGCCTCGCGAATGAATCGCTTTCGAGCGGCCGCATGATGAGCCAAGTGTGACGCCAGCACTTTGACCGGGACGACTCGCTGCAGGCTCGGATCGTACGCCTTGAGCACGACTCCCACGCCCCCCAGCCAACGATCTCGCTGATTTTGTGCTGACCGAGTTTGCCGAGCAGCTTTGGATTATCCGCCAGTTGCAAGAGGTCGAGCGTCGGCTGCGGATCATTCTCCGACTCACTGGATTCGGCCCCCGAATCATCTTCCACCCTGAATCACTCCAGCACCTCGCGGTCGTGAGCGTCTTTCAATCGGACCAGCCAGCTGAGCTGTGTCGACGGAACGTGCGACATGGCGTGCTCGAACGACGACACCAACGATGATGAGCAAGCGATCTCGGAAATCGAGCTGGTCGCCTCAATCCGAAGTGCTCCGTCGTCCCGGCCGATAGCCCTGCCCCGGACCATGCCGAGACTGCTTCTTGGAAGTCTTCCCCTTCGCTGGAGACGAACCCTTCGGCGGAATCGTGTGGACGAACTCGCCACGGAATTTCGAGTTGGCCTCCCTGCGGCGGTTCTCCAACGCCTCGCGCGGTGGCTTGTCCGGAATCAGGCTGTCGCAGCCAGAGCCGATCAGGTCTTGCCGACCAGCTTGTTCGAGCGCCCTGCGGACCTCGAAGTAATTTTCCGGTTTGAAGAACTGCATCAGCGCGCGCTGCAGCTTGCGGTCGCGCAGGTGCTGAGCGACGTAAACCTGCTTCTTGGTGAATGGGTCGATGCCGGTGTAGTACATCGCCGTCGCGACATCGAACGGAGCCGGAATGAAATCCTGCACTTGGTCCGGGCGATAGCCGTTCCGCTTCAAGAATACAGCGAGGTCGATCATCGCGTGGAGGTCGCTGCCGGGGTGACTCGCGATGTAGTACGGGATGAGATACTGCGTCTTGCCCGCCTTCTTCGACTCGCGTTCGAACACGTCCGCGAACTTATCGAAGTCATCGCTGGCCGGCTTGCGCATCAGGTTAAGAACGCCGGTATCAGAGTGCTCCGGCGCAACCTTCAAGTGTCCGCCGACGTGATGCCGAACCAGCTCACGCATGTATTCAGGCGAGCGTCTCGCGAGGTCCATGCGAATGCCGCTGGCGACGAACACCTTCTTGATGCCGGGGACTTCGCGAGCGTCCTTCATCAGCTTGACCAGCGGCCCGTGATCGGTTCCCAGCAACTTGCAGATCGTCGGATGCACGCACGATTGCCGCCGGCATTTGGCTTCGACGTCCGGTCGAGAGCACCGCATCTCGTACATGTTCGCGGTCGGGCCGCCGATGTCGCTGATGACTCCCTTGAACTGCGGGTCGCGGGTCATCGTTTCGATCTCGCCAATGACCGAATCGTGGCTGCGCGACTGAATGATCCGTCCCTGATGTGTCGTGATCGAGCAGAACGTGCAACCGCCAAAGCAGCCGCGCATGATCGTCACCGAGTCCTTGATCATCTCGAACGCGGGGATCTTTTCCGTGTAGCTGGGATGCGGCCGCCGCGTGTACGGCAGCGAGTAGATCGCGTCCATCGCCGCCTGCGAGATCGGAAAGCTGGGCGGATTACAGATGACCGCTTGCTTGTCGTGAAACTGAATCAACCCGCGCGCGTTGTACGGATTCGTTTCGTTATGAATGAGCTTTGTCGCTTCCGCGAATGTTGGTTTATCGGCGCAGACGGCTTCGTAGCTGGGGAGTTGAAGGTCGGCAGTCAGCAGTCGGCCGTTGGCAGAGGATGGAGCAGGTTCATCTCCCACTGCCCGCTGCCGACTGCCGACGGCCTCACTTTCCTTGGCTCCCAGCACGTACGCTACGCCGCGCAGGTCTCGCAGTTCACGCACCGTTTGGCCGGCATCGAGTCGTCGAGCGATTTCCAAAATCGTCTCCTCGCCCATGCCGAACGCGACGAGGTCTGGCTTTGCGTCGAGCAGAATCGAGCGACGGACTTTATCGCTCCAGTAGTCGTAGTGAGCCAGTCGTCGCAGTGATGCCTCGACGCCGCCGGCGATGACTGGCACGCCGGAGTACGCTTGGCGAGCGCGCTGACAGTACGCGAGCGTTGCGCGATCCGGTCGCAGGCCGATGCGGCCACCCGGAGAGTACGCATCATCGTTGCGAACTTTCCGATTGGCGGTGTAGTGGTTGATCATGGAGTCCATGTTCCCCGCGCTGATTGCGAAGAATAGCCGAGGCTTGCCGAACGTCCGCCAGGCGTCGCACGAATGCCAATCGGGTTGGCTGACGATTCCGACTCGAAAGCCTGCCGCTTCGAGCACTCGCCCGAGAATCGCCATCGCGAAGCTGGGGTGGTCGATGTAAGCGTCGCCCGTCACGAACACGACGTCGAGTTCATTCCAGCCTCGCTCGCGAGCTTCTGTCATCGTCATCGGCAAGGGGCGCGGACGGCGCGACTTTTCTCCCGCGAGGTGTAATGCGGCTAAGGGGTCGGCGTCTGGATGCTCGATAATCGGCAGATCAAGTTTCAGAGAGGGCATAGGCCCGCCAGTGTATGAAGCGACCTTCAGGACCGCATGGCCGCACTCGCCGGAATCAGTCGAGTTGCCAAAGTCCGTTCGCGTCGTATGATGTTTAGCAGCCCGGTGCCGCTTGGAGGGGCTTGATTTCGGCACATTGCTTCATGTCGCACGACAAATCGCTGGAGAACGTGGATGAGACGTTCGATCCCGAACCGCAATCAGAGGGACGGGACCGCTTCGCTCGTACCCGCGGCAACGAAAAACTGCGGCGGCAGATCGTCTTCGAGGCCGCTCGGCTGATGTATCGCCGCGAAGAGAAAGAGTATTACCGAGCCAAGCTCAAGGCCGCGCGAGCCATCTGCCAAGGCTGGGTGAAGCCCTCCGACTTGCCGAGCAACTCCGAAATCCGCGACGAGATTCAGCGGATGGCGTTTCTTTTCGAGGGAGATTCGCGGCACGACCACCTGCGCGAGATGCGCATCGAAGCCTTGCGGCTGATGCGGCTGCTGTCGGCGTTTAAGCCGAAGCTGATCGGCAGCACGTTGACCGGTCATGTGCGGCACGGCTCGGACATCGATCTGCACGTCTTCACGTCGAGCGCCGAATCGGTCGCGATGGTGCTCGATCAGGAAGGGATGACGTTCGACATTGAGAGCAAGCGCGTCAACAAGCACGGCGCGGAACGAGTCTTCACGCACATCCACATCCAAGACCGGTTCCCGATTGAACTGACACTTTACCCGGTCGAGAAGCTGGCCTACGTCTTCAAGAGTTCGATCACCGGCAAAGCGATCGAACGCGTGTCGCTGGCCGAGTTCGAGCAACTGCTCCGCAACGAGTATCCCGACATCGAACTCGACAACGAAGTGCTTGAGGCCGAGAGCAAGGTCGATCGCTTCCAGGTCTTTCGCTCGCTGCTGCTGCCGCTGGAGGGAGTCGGCCAGTCGAAGAAGCATCACCCGGAAGGAGACGTGCTGTATCACAGCCTGCAAGTCTTTGAGCTGGCTCGTGACGAGTTGCCCTACGACGAGGAGTTCCTGCTGGCCGCTCTGCTGCACGACGTCGGCAAGGGACTTGATCCGGAGAATCACGTCGCTGCCGCGCTAGACGCATTGAGTGACGTCATCACGCCGCGCACGGCGTGGTTCATCGAACACCACATGGAGGCGCACCTTGTGGCCGACGGCACGCTTGGCTTCCGCGCGAGACAACGACTGCGCGAGTCGCCTGACTTCGACGAGTTGATGCTGCTCCAAAAATGCGATCGAGGTGGCCGAGTCCGCGGTATGCAGGTCATGGAAGTCGATGAGGCACTCGATTTCCTGCGAGAACTGGCGCGGATGAATGGATAAGCCACGTCCCATCAAAGTAGAACAGTCATTCGATGATCGGGATTCGATTCATGGAGTAACTGGTTGAGTTGGTCGGCGCGTCCGCAGTGTCACGGTCCGCGCCCCCGTATTCCACGCTGACCATGTACAATCCGTGAGCGGGTGCCGTCTCGCCAGCGAGCGTGCGGTCCTGATCGTTGATGATCCGGCGAAGATCACTTGGCTGCCAGTAGCCTCGGCCAACGCGAATCAGCGTTCCGGCAATCGATCGGACCATGTTGTAGAGAAAACCGTCGGCAGCGATGTCAATCCACAGGAACTCGTGACCAGGAGCCACGACGGGCGTGACGGGCATCTTGGCCGAGCGGTACGGTTTCGATTCGCTCGGCTCGGGATACCCGAAGATCGGCCAACCAGTCTGGCGAGTGACCGAACAGCGGAGCACTGTTCGCACGCTGGTCGCCTTGTTTGGCCAGCGGCTCTCGAAGCATCGGAAGTCGTGCGTCCCCAGCAACTCTTGAGCCGCCGTCTGCATCGCCTCGGCGTTGAGCGTGACGTGGTAGTGGTAGGCGTATCGCTTCGAAAAGGGATTCGGCAGCTTCGAATTCCAAATCACGTAGCGGTAGTGCTTCGACTTCGCCGAGTACGTCGCGTGAAAGTCGAGCGGCACCTCCTCGATCTCGCGCACGAGGATGTCTTCCGGCAGGATGTCGTGCAAAGCGGCGCGCAAGCCAAGGCAGGGAATCGAGGTGTTCGTCAGCAGGCTGCAAACTTGTCCGAGTGCATGGACACCCGAATCGGTGCGACCGGCTACGACCAGTTTGCTTGATTCACCGGTCAGCTTTGAGATCGCCCGTTCGAGTACTTCCTGAATCGCTCGTCCGTTGGTTTGCGTCTGCCAGCCGACGTAGTCCGTCCCGTCGTAAGCCAGCGTGAGCTTCAGATTCCTCATTTCGCCGCCTCGACCCAATGATGCCTCGGATCGACCGGCCGCACTAGCCAATTGGCCACGAAGGCGATCGCCAGCAATCCGGCCATTGTCAGCATTGTGCTGCTGTACAGCGTGCTCGATGGATCGACGGTCCTCGCCGGAGCGAGTGCCATCAGCTTTGGCAGCGTCACCGACTTCTTGGCGATCAGTGCCGGCAGTTCAGTCAGCGTTGCTCCGAATGTGTTCTCGAACAGCGCGGGATCAATCTTAAACGCGAGATCCGATAACGCAGTTCGCAACGAACGGTCTCGCAGATACGTGATTGCAACAGGGCCGAGTACGCCGGCGGTGCTCCATGCGGTGAGCAGCCGGCCGTGAATTGCTCCGACGTGCTTCGTGCCGAACAGGTCCGACAGATATGCCGGGATCGCCGCAAAGCCGCCGCCGTACATCGTGAAGATGACCATCGAGACCGCATAAAACGCGATCAACCATTGCACCGCTGGCTGCTGACCTTGCTCGTAGGCGATGAACGGGATCGAGGCGTACAACAATGTTCCCAGCGCGAAAAAGATTGCGTAGGTTCGTTGCCGGCCCAGATAATCCGAAGCCGTGGACCAACCGAATCGACCGACCATGTTGAAGACGCTCGTCATCAACACGAACGTCGCCGCAAAGCTGCTCGTGACGATCGTCGGCAGCGTCGTTCCAAAGATTTCGCCCATCATCGTCTTAGCCACGCCGAGCACTCCGATACCGGCAGTGACGTTAAAGCAAAGCACGATCCACAAGAGATAAAACTGCGGCGTCTTGATCGCCGCATCGGGCGAGACGTTGTGTGACGTGATCATCGATCCCGCCTGCCCCTCGACCGGTGGAGCCCAACCGGCCGGCTTCCAATCCGCTGACGGCAGCCGATACGAAAACGCTGCGATCAGCATCACGACGAAGTATGCCAGCCCCAGAGTGAAGAAGGTCTCGGCGACTCCCGTTCGTCCGGTGCCGACGACGTACACCCCCTCGTTCCCCTTGACCAGCATCTGCGAGATTTCGTTCTTGCCGACCACCACGACTTCACGCGATTGCCCATCGACGTTGGCGAATCGCCGGCCGGATTCCGTCTTGAGTTCGACCGATTGGACCGTGCCGACATACTGCGGTGGCTCATAGTACGACTCCATCAGCCATTCTTTCAGTGGAGCTCCGATGATCGCTCCGCCGCCAAAGCCCATGATTGCCAAGCCGGTCGCCATGCCGCGCCGGTCGGGAAACCATTTGATGAGCGTGCTCACTGGCGAAACGTAACCGAGTCCCAAACCAATCCCGCCAATGACGCCATATCCGAGGTACAGAATCCACAACTGGTGCGTCAGGATGCCGACACCACCAATCAGAAACCCGCCACCCCAACAGCAGGCCGAAACGGAACCGACCAGCCTCGCCCCGACTCGTTCGAGCCATTTTCCCGCGACCGCCGCCGACAGACCCAGACACACGATCGCGACTGTGAAAATCCAAGTGACTTGCGACAGTGTCCAATCATCCGCCGCGCTGGCGACCACGCCGTGCAGTTTCATCAGCGGCGGATTAAAGATGCTCCAGGCATAGACCGACCCGATACAAAGATGGATCGCAACCGATGCGGGAGGAACTCGCCACCGGTTGAACCCCGGCGGAGCGATGATCCGATCTTTGGTGAAGAGGTTCGGCATGAGCTCGTGTCAACGGATTGAGTGCAAAGTGCAGACTGCAAAGTGAAGAATGTCGAACCAGCAGTCTTGCCTCAGTCCTGATTTTCCACTTTGCCGTCTGTACTTTTCACTGAATTGCGGCGCTGCGGTGTTAACGCTTCTGCAGCAGCACGTTGGTCCCCTTCTTGTTGCTCAGCACGATGTCGAGCAGTTTGTCGCCGTTAAAGTCACCGACGAAGAACTGCGTGCCGACGCCGGTGTCGGTGCCGGCTTCGATCTTGTGCTTGATGAACTTCGGCGGTTGTCCGGCGGACTTTTTGATCTCGTACCAGACCATCACGACTTCGCCCTTCGGATCGGGATCGCCGCCGGAGCCGTGAGCGTAGAACCGCTTGCCGGTGATCAGGTCTTTGACGCCGTCGCCGTTCACATCCTGGTAGTGCAGCGCGTGAGTCTGGGAAAACGTGTCGTCGATGACGTGCTGCTTGAACTTGGGATCGGGTGAACCGCCGACGTTTTCGAACCACCACACGCCGATGTGATGCGCGGCGCTCATCAGGATGTCGTTGTCGCCGTCGCCGTCGAGATCATCGACATAAATGTCCGCCGCCGTCTCTGGATCGGGACCGCTGCCATCTCCCTTGAGAATGTGTTTGTGAAATGTCCAAGGTCCGTCGTTGAGTTTGGCCGGCTGCTCCCACCAACCGTGGGGGATGACGATGTCCTTCCGGCCGTCTTTGTTCACGTCACCGAGGCCGAGGCCGTGGTAGTAGCGATGCCCCAATTTCGGCCCCAGTTTCTCGCCGCTGACTTGCGTGTAGGTCCACTTTTTCGTGGCCTCTCCCGGCGATGGGATTTCCAGATAGCCCATCATCTGCTCGGTCTCGGAACTCATGATGAGTTCCGGCTTGCCGTCGCCGGTGATGTCCAGGAACTGCGGAGTTTCATTCGCCGCGCTGTGCCAGATTTCATACTTGTTCCAAGGGCCGGTTTTGCCCTGCGGGTTCTCGAACCAGTGGCATGGGACACCGGGAAAGCCGATGACGATGACATCTTGCCAACCGTCGCCGCTGATGTCGTAGGCCCAGACCGCGAAGTTGTTGCTGTAGGCTCCGTCGGCGATGTAACGCCGGATCCCTTCGGAGCGAAGCGGGTGCATCGTCCAGTTTCCGGACTGCAATATTTTCAAATCGCCGGGCTGTTCGTACCACGCCTCGCCGTTGATCAGGTCCATGCGGCCGTCTTTGTTGATGTCCGCCACCGCGACCCCTTCCGCTCGGAAGATCTCTTCGAGCTTGATTCGCTCCCATTTCACTGGCGTGTCCTCCGCCGAGGCCGATGTCAGCAGAGTCAATATGCAGCAACACGAAGCGATACAAGCAGCCAATCGACGCATGATTTGTTCCCTCTCAAGGCGATAAACGAACCGCAAACGGAGAAGACAGTGTATCGGTCGATCAGACAACGTCCACAAAGCCGCTTGGTTGTGAATTCCGCAGTCATCCGTTGATTCACTATTGCCGCTCCGACGCACAATCGCTCTGAAAAGTTTTTGAAAAGAACAAGCGGAGATAAAAGCAAAGCGGAGGCCACGTCCAGCCGACAGCGGTTGCGAACAAAAAACCGCAAATGCGACAGTCTTGATCGGGTCGGATGTTGTCGTTCGGCAACATGTCGCCAAAAAGCGACATGCATTCGCTCACACAAACGACGCGACGATCGCATTCGACAGCCGCTGAAACGTCACTTGGTTTTCACCGAGCGGCTGCGTTGTCAGCACCAGTGCGAAGGAGTTGCTCTCCGGATCGATCCACAGCATCGTGCCGGTGGAACCCCAATGGCCGAACGTCGCTGGGCTGACGAGGTCGCCAAACGAGCTTGAGTGATTCATCCACTGCAATCGCCAGCCGAATCCCCACGGCCGAAAGCGGCGATCTTCGTCTGGGACATCCTTCATCGGCGCGAGCTGGTTGCGAGTCGCTTCGACCACCGTCGCCGGTGCAAGGAGCTGCTTCTCCGCGATGCGGCCGCCAGTCAACATTAATTGTGCGAACTGTCCCAAGTCCCACGGCGTCGTCAAAAGTCCGCCCCACGGTGCTCCGAACTGTCGCCAGTAACGGCTATTCCAATTCCAATCGGTCGTATCCGCTTGATCGGCGGCGACCCTGAGTTCGGCGATGCGATCGACCGTCGGATTCATTCCCGCGAACCATTCATCCGGCGCACCGAGTTGCGTGTCCTTCATGCCCAGCGGCTCAAAGAACTCGCGCCGCAGAAATTGATTGCAACTCATGCCGGACAACTTTTCGATGATCGCGCCGAGCACTGCAATCCCCATGCTCTGGTACTGTACCGAGCGTCCGGGTGGAAAGTCCGGTGTCAGCTCGCAGGTGCCTGTGACAAACGCCGAGCGTGCTGAGTGCTGCTTTCGCAATTCGGTGTTGCTCGGCAGCATGTCCGGCAGTCCGGATGTGTGCGTCAGCAGATGTCGGATCGTTGTCCCATGTTTGCCGCCTTTGCCGAACTCCGGCAGAAACTCGGTCACTCGGTCGTTGAGCGTCAACTTCCCGCGCTCGATCAGCAGCATCACCCCCATCGCGACGATCGGCTTGGTGATCGATGCGATCAGAAAAATTGCATCCTGCCGCACCTTGGCTGAGTTCACCGCCACACGTTGCCTGCCGAACAACTGCGGTCCCGGCGAATGCCCGTTCCGAGCCACAAGCAGTCCCACCGCCGGCGCGACATCTCGATCGGCCCATTCGCGAGCGATTTCCAACGCGGTGTTCCAGCGAGTCGGTTCCAAACCACATTGCTCTACGGGAGCTTTCGTCAGCATCACGGCGAGACCTCGCGCACTTCAAAAATCTGGTTCAGCTTGGTGATTTCCAAAACCTCGCGCACATCGTCGGAGGGATTCAGAATCTGAATCTTGGTGACGATGTCACGCAGCGAGACCAGCAACCCCAACATCCCGCTGGGAATGAATTGCACGCCGGTCATCTCGAGCGTGAGAGTCTTAGTTTGATTCCGCCTTACGATCTCGATGATTTGCTCACGGCAAGCGGCGAGATTGATCTGATCCAGCACGTCGCAGTCGGCGAAACTCAAGATCGTGGTCTCGCCGTTTTGAACCAGCTTAAGTGTGGCAAATTCGTTGGCCATGTCTTGGGACTCTTGTTGAGCAGAAAAGGGGAAGACGGGGGACGGATAATAACAACGCCCGCAATCCTCGGCAGCTTCTCACTTCTTCGCGGCGATGCGATAGAGGGCTTTGCTGGTCCGCACGAACAGGTCCGCATCGACTGCCGCAGGTGTCGCCATGATTTCGCCGTCGAGCAAGTTCGTGGCCAGCAGCTTGTAGGTCTTTCCGGGAGCAATCACGAACGTCTGACCCTCACGATTGCCAATCAGAATTCGCCCGTCGGCAAACATCGGCGACGAACAGAAGTTGCCTCCCAAACGCTCCGTCCAGTTGGCTTCACCGGACTTCGCGTCGAGGCAGGTCGCGACCCCCTTGTCGGCCACGATGTAAAGCTCGTCACCCACCAGCAGCGGCGATGGCATGTTCGGCGCTTGCTTGCTGAATCGCCAGGCGATCTTCGGGTTGTCGTCGAGCGTCACCGCCAGGATCTCCGGCTTCATGAAACTGGTGCCGACAAAAATCATTCCGTGCCCAACGACCGGCCGCGGCACAATCGAAAAGCCCAACGCTCCGTATTTGAGCTTCCACAACTCGCGGCCGGTTTCCGGTTCATAGGCATACAACCAATCGGCGGCCGGCGAGAGCACCGCCTCGCGCCCGCTGACCTTTGTGATGAGCGGCGTGCCGTAGGCCTTCTTGAGCTGTGGTTCGGGATTCATTTCACCGCTACGGTTCGTGCGCCAAGCAACCTTCCCGTCGAGTTTGCTGAGAGCCGCGATCGATTGTGTGTCGCTGCCGTCGCAATGCACGATCAACAAGTCACCCCACAAGATCGGCGTACTACCGGGACCGTTCTCGTGCTTGAGCTTCAACTCACGATTCGTCCACAAGACCTTCTGCGTCGTCGTTTCGAGACACGCCGTTCCATTCGTGCCAAAGTGAGCATACAGCCGTCCGTTCTCCAGAATCGGCGACGGAGACGCGAATGAATTCAACTGATGCACCGGATCAGGTGATTCGGCCACCAGCAATTCGACGTCGTGTAACAGCTTCCCGGACGAGCGATCGACACAGACGGCTCGCAGACTGACCTTGCCCACGATGCTCAGGGGTTGGCCCGCGAAGTTGTCCTTCAGCTTCTTGGCCTTTTCGGTCAACGGGGCTTCCGATTCAACCGCCGTTGTCAACCAGATGTGCTGTCCTTCGATCACAGGCGAAGACCATGCGCGTCCGGGAATCACCGTCCGCCAAGCGACGTTCTCAGTCTCACTCCATGTCAGGGGCAGCCCTTTGGCGTTCGAATGCCCTTGCCCTCCTGGACCACGCCACTGCGGCCAGTCCGCCGCAGGTACCGCAGACGCAACACCGAGCAGCACGACCGCCAACATACAACCGACAGCAAGTTTCACATTAATCTCCCTGGCACGAGGGCGAAGTCGCAAGAGTGTCGTCGGCTTGCGCGATGTCATCTGCCGAGACGTCACTTCGCATCACTTGCGCGTTTTTCGAATTTCAGAGCGGCCGAGTTCATACAGTACCTCAGGCCGGTCGGTTGCGGACCGTCATCAAAGACGTGTCCGAGGTGCGCGTCGCAGCGACTGCAAACGACTTCGGTCCGAGTTGCGAACCAAGAACGATCAATGACCTCGCCGACACTTTCGGAGGATATCGGCTGGAAGAAGCTCGGCCAGCCAGTACCGGAGTCGAATTTCGTGTCGGCATCAAACAGCTTTTGGCCGCAGCAGACACAGCGATACACGCCCGGCTCGTGGTTGTCCCAGTATGCTCCCGTGAAAGCTCGCTCGGTCCCCTTTTTTCGAGCTACTTTGAATTGTTCCGGAGTCAATCGCTGCTGCCATTCGGCATCGTCTTTCGCAATCGGCAAAAGATCCGGATCGGATTCATTCGACGCGTTCATCGGAGGAGCCCTTCGAAGCGGCGGTGTGAACTCGTCGCGAGACGGATGGACCGAGAATGCACTCACAACTAAAGCACCGACGACAACAACCGCGAACACGACAACACACTTGAGCATGGCTCCATCCTTTGAATGTCTCGGGAATCCACGAATGCTCGAACTGATGACGGCGCGGTGAGTCGTCTACACCAGGCTGTCCAAATCGATGCCCGCGTCACGGCGCTTGCGACCTTCGCCGGGACCGCCATCGCCGGCGATCGCCACCTGCCCGGACGTATCCAGAAAGATTTTATCGCCGAGAATCTCTGCGACGACGATCTCCAGCGGGTTTTTGGTACTCAGTTCGACCAGCGGTCGAGCTCCACGGTTCAACGCAACCAGCCGTTTTTGGATCAGCGACGATAATTTGAAGCGGCCGCCGACCTTGTTCACGATCGCTTCATCTTTGAAAACATCAAGCATTCGAGTTCCCCTCCACGCCTTTCAGGATTTGAACGATCTCGGACGTCGCCCGATCCAGGTCGTCATTTATCACCTGATAACGGTAACGGTCCACCATTTCCAGTTCACGCCGAGCGGTCTGCAACCGCCGTTGAATCACTTCTTCCGATTCGGTGCCTCGCGCCCGCAACCGCTGCTCGAATTCCACTTCGGAGGTGGTGCGAATGAAAATTGTCACTGCCTCAGGATAAAGAGCGACCACCTGCATCGCTCCTTGCACGTCAATTTCCAACATGGCCCAGCCGCCGCAGTCGTGTGCTCGCTGCACCTCAGATTTCAGAGTTCCGTACCACTTTTCAGAGCCATGCACTTCAAAACACTCAACGAATTCCTGGGCGTCACGTCTCCGCAGGAACTCTTCTTTGGACAAAAAATAGTAGTCGACCCCCTGCCGCTCCTGGTTGCGTGGCGCTCTTGTTGTCGCCGAGATCGCCTTGACGAGTTTGACTTCGTTTTGAGCCGCCAGCCGATTTACGATGGTCGATTTTCCGGTGCCGCTTGGTCCGGATAGCACGACAATCCGCAACCCCTTCGCTCCGGCCGAACGACCGGACGATCTGGGAGAACTGGTTGCGGACAAAGTCAATTCGGACACCGGAAACTACTCCACGTTCTGCAAGACTTCACGGATTCGCTCGACAGCCGACTTCATTTCCACGGCATGCCGCGAGAGCGACACATGATTGGCCTTCGAACCGATCGTGTTGACCTCGCGAAACATCTCTTGAATCAGAAAATCGAGCTTGCGCCCCTGTGACACTTTGTCGCTAAGGAACGCTTCAAATTGTTCGAGGTGGCATCGCAGCCGCGTGATCTCTTCGTTGATGTCGCAGCGATCGGCAAACAGGCTGACCTCGCGAATCAAATCTGGCTCAGTGATGACGACATTTGTCCCTTTGAGCAATTCGCTGACGCGGTCCAGCAGCCTGTTGCGGTAATGCTTGACGACCTCGGACGCGGTCTTGGCGATCTCGTCGAGGTTGCTGACGAGGACTCGACCGTTGAGCCGCAAGTCGTCCTCCATCGAGCGGCCTTCGCGAACCCGGAACTCTTTGAACTTGCTGAGCGCCTCTTCCAATTGCGCCTTCAGGAAAGGCCAGTCACGCTCTGCGTCGAGTTCGCCTCGACTGCAGTCAGTGACCACGCCGGGGAGCAACAGGAAGTTGGAAATGTCCAACGCCGGTGCGCCGACGGTGAGATGACGTGACACGTCCTTCACTTGGTTCCAATACGCCGTGAGCACATCGACATTGAGCTGCGACGCGGACATCCCCGCGACCGGTCGGACGTCGAATGCGACTGTGACCGTGCCGCGCGCGACATGCTCGCGCACGACGCGCTCGATTTCCCCTTCAAGTGCCGCGTATGCGTCGGGGAATCGCGAGTTCACCTTCAGATACCGGTTGTTGACGGCTCGGACCTCGACGGCGACGTTCAGTCGCTCGTTCTGCCCCTTCGAGGCTCCGAATCCGGTCATGCTCAGTAACACAACGCGCCCTCTCCGACTGGCCAAACTAAGTCACAACAGCCTTTCAAGGCTGTCGATTTTCCCACGACAGGCTGGGAAGTCTGTCGCTCCGGTTTCATTGCTGCCGTGGTTGCGTTACTTCTTTTCGCCGCTCTTTTCCTCGGGTTTAGCGTCTGACGTCTCATCGAGTTCCTTCTTCGGCGGCTCTTTGGATTTTGGGGCGGAGTTCGACGTCTTGTCGTCCTCTGGGGTGACATCCTTAGTCGCTTCATCGGACTTCGTTGCCGCCTTCGAACCCTGGTCTTTCTCACCCTTTTCCTCCGATGTCCCGGTGGATGAACCGAGTCCCGATTCCCCCTTCGAATCATCGGACTTGGTCGCGCTCTCGTTGTCTTTGTCCTTTGAGGTGTTGCTTGTTTCCCTCTCAACGGTTTCGTTCTTGAACTTCTCCGTTCGGGCACGGAGCACTTGGCCGTGGATACCTGCCAGCAGCACCCAGACCGCAGCAATGCCGATGGTGATGCGAGTGAACATATCCCCGGCCTTCGTACCAAAGGCACTTTGTCCACCCAGGCCGCTCAGCGCGCCGACCAATCCGCCGCCCCGTCCGCGTTGCAGCAGAATGATTCCGATCAGCAGAACGCTGATGAATATCCCCACTAAGGCCAAAAACGTTGGCATGAAAACTCCTCACTCGATTCCGCGCCGCCGCAAAGTTTGCGAGCGGCCCTAGTTTTTTCGGGTCTGAGCCTGAATCCCTGCTTCAATAATCGCGATGAATGAATCCGCTTTCAGACTGGCTCCACCGACCAACGCACCATCCACATCCGGTTGCGACAGCAATTCCAGAGCGTTGTCCGCCTTTACACTGCCGCCATAAAGAATTCGCGTGGCTGAGGCAACCGTTTCGCCGTACTTCGACTTCAATTGACCGCGAAGAAAACTATGAGCCTGTTGAGCTTGTTCTGTCGAGGCCGTGACTCCCGTGCCGATCGCCCAAACCGGTTCGTAGGCAATCACGATGTTGGCCATCTGCTCGGCGGAAACTTGGGCTAGCCCGGCCATCTGTTTTTCGAGCACTGCTTCGGTCTGTCCCGATTGTCGCTCGGCCAGCAATTCGCCGACACACAACACGACTTTCAAACTGTGCTGCAAACCGGCCGCAACCTTCTTGGCGAGCAGTTCGTCTTGCTCACCGAAAAATTGACGTCGCTCGCTATGCCCGACCAGCACCCAACCGCAGCCGATGTCTTTCAACATGTCGCCGCAGACCTCGCCGGTGAATGCACCTTGCGGAGCGAAGTACAGATTCTGTGCTCCGAGCTGAACGGCTGAACCGCGAATTGTCGTGGCGATGCCACTGAGGTACGGAAGTGCCGGGCAGACCAAAACCTCAACGGCGCACGAGGCATATTTGCTCGCCAGGGCCTGGCTGAGCGCCACCCCTTGGTTCTGCAACAAATTCATCTTCCAATTGCCAGCGACCAAAATCTGTCGCATGAACATCGACCCTTCAAAAGACGACAACTCCGTCACCGGTGACGAGTTCCGGCCAGACACAGCGACTCGGCATAATTCGCTCGCTAGGCGGCGGGTCGGGAATGATGACGGCCAAAGGCTTTGAGTTCAACCCGTGGCCGTTGGTCCCTCGCCGTGTGCTGGTCAACTTAACGGTTCGCTCCGCGGGTACGAGCCGAGCACTTCCATCCGCACCGCCAGCCGCTCGATTTCGGAAAGCGTCCGATTGATGCGTGGATCGTGCGAGTGCCCCTCGAAGTCCAGAAAGAACAGATAGCCCGACTCCGGTCCTCGCAGCGGGAACGACTCAATCCAGGTCAGGTTGATTTTATTTCGCTTGAACGACCCCAGCGCGTCCGCCAAAGCTCCTGGTTTGTGCGGGATTTGCAACAACAAGGCGGTGCGATCCTTGCCCGTCGGTTTCGTGTCGTCGTCACCGATGATGGCGAACCGCGTGACGTTGTTTTTGTTGTCCTGGATCGACTCGGCTACGACGTTCAAGTCGTATTCGACCGCAGCTCTCATGCTGGCGACCGCCGCCGTTCCTGGTTTGTCTCGAGCCAACTGAGCCGCTGTTGAAGTGCTGGTCACTTCCAGCAGCCGAGCCTGCGGCATGTTCTTGTTGAGCCACTCACGACACTGCGATAAAGCCTGCGGTTTGCTGTAGATTTCGGTCACTTCACTCCGAGGGCAGCGAGCCAACAGATTGTGATGAATCGCGATCTGGACCTCGCCGCAAATCCGCAGCGGCAACCGAGTGAACATGTCGAGCGTGTCCACAATCCGGCCGTCGGTGCTGTTCTCGATCGGGACGATACCGTAGTCGGCCTGCCCTCGATTTACCTCTTCGAAGACGGCGGCGATCGTCGTGACGGGTACCAAATCGGCTGATTCGCCAAACCGTTCGATCGCCGCGATGTGGGTGTAGCTGTAGGCCGGGCCGAGATAGGCCACTCGCACGGTTTTCACTCGCTGGCGCGAGGCGCTCAAGATTTGGCGGAAGATTCCCCGAATGGCCGACGCAGGAAGCGGGCCTCGATTCGAAGCTTCCAAAGCTGCAAACAGTGCGTCGTCTGCCAGCGGCGCGAACATCGCACGCTTTTGATCCGGCTGGCTTTGAATCCAGGCGGTGGTCGTGCCGGCACGCTTGTTGACCAACGTGAGAATCTCGCGGTCGAGGCGTTTAAGGTCGCTCTCCAGTGCCGCAGTCGATTTTCGGGCGGGCTTGGAAGGCTTCGGTGGAGCCGCTGCCGACTTGCGCACTTTCTTCGGAAGTGGTTTCTTGGCCATGAGTTCCTTTCGCGGTCGCAAGGCCAGAAATGCAGGAAAATCGGCTCTGCCATGCGGATCATCGCTTGTATTGGGGCATTTCCGAGGTGTCAAGCAGCCAAGAATTTCGGTTCACCTTGGGGTCAAAAAGCGAGGCTGCCAGATTGACAATCCCGGCAGCGGATCGAGGGCCCTGAGTCAGTGCCAAAGTGGCAACTTCTCAAACGGTCTACGTGCTGAACAAGCCGCAATCTTCGGCCGCGCCAGAGTTTGTCGAGTCAACAAAAGCCAAACCACGGCTGGCACGCTCTTTGCCTTCTGCTGCGACGACGTTTCACATTCGAACCAAAACGGACCACCGAAGGAGCCAAGTCATGGCTGTCACAGAGAAAGTTATCGGAATCGATCTGGGGACCACGAACTCCGTCGTCTCGATTATGGAAGGGGGCGAGGTCAAAGTCCTTGCCAACCTCGAAGGCAACCGGCTGACGCCGAGTATCGTCGCGTTCACCGACAAGGGTGAGACCCTGGTGGGCGATCCGGCTCGTCGCCAAGCGGTCACCAACCCGAAGAACACGATTTACTCGATCAAGCGTTTCATGGGCAGACGACACAACGAAGTCGCATCTGAGGAAAAACTCGTCCCGTACAAAATTGTGGGGGGGCCAACCGACTATGTGAAGGTCGAGACCGGCAACGGCAAGCAGCACACGCCCCCCGAGATTTCGGCACTCGTACTCCGCAAGCTGAAGGAAGCTTCCGAGAGCTATCTGGGCCACAAGGTCAACAAGGCGGTCATCACCGTCCCGGCCTACTTTAACGACGCGCAGCGACAGGCGACGAAGGACGCTGGTCAGATCGCCGGCCTGGAAGTCGCGCGAATCATCAACGAGCCGACCGCCGCCGCCTTGGCCTACGGGCTCGAAAAGAAGAAGGACGAAAAGATTTGCGTGTTCGACCTCGGTGGAGGCACGTTTGACGTGTCGATCCTGGAAGTCAGCAATGAACTGGTCGAAGTGCTCAGCACGAACGGCGACACGCACCTGGGTGGTGATGACTTCGACGAAGAACTGATCAACTTTATCGCCGCGAAGTTCAAAGCTGAGAACAACATCGACCTCCGCAAAGACCCGATGGCGTTGCAACGACTGCGTGAAGCGGCCGAGAAGGCCAAGAAAGAACTTTCGTCGTTGCAGAATTCGGAGATCAACCTGCCGTTCATCACGGCCGATGCCAGCGGCGCGAAGCACTTGCAGATGTCGATCACGCGGTCTGAGTTCGAGAAGATGATCGATTCGCTCATCGAACGCTGCCGCATCCCGGTTGAAAGTGCTCTGAGAGACGCGAAGCTCAAGCCGGCCGACATCGACGAGGTCGTGCTCGTCGGCGGTTCGACCCGTGTGCCGAAGGTGCAAGACTTCGTCAAGAAAATCTTCCAAGGCAAAGAGCCGCACAAAGGAGTGAACCCGGACGAAGTCGTCTCGATCGGTGCTGCGATTCAGGGCGGCATCATCACGGGTGAAGTGACCGACGTCGTGCTGATGGATGTGACGCCGCTGTCGCTGGGAATCGAAACCGAAGGTGGCGTGATGACGGCACTCGTCGAACGGAATACGACGATCCCGACCACGAAGAAGGAAACGTTCTCGACGGCCGCCGACAATCAGCGGGCAGTCACAGTCAGCGTCTATCAGGGGGAACGCCCGATGGCTCGCGACAACCGGCTGCTCGGCCAGTTCAATCTGGAAGACATCCCGTCCGCCCCGCGCGGCGTGCCGAAGATCGAGGTCGCGTTCGACATCGACGTCAACGGCATCCTCAAGGTCTCGGCAAAGGATCTCGGCACCGGTAAGGAGCATTCGGTCCGTATCGAAAACTCCAGCGGCTTGTCCAAGGAGGAGATCGAGAAAATGAAGCGTGACGCCGACGCTCACGCCGACGAAGACAAGAAGCGCAAGGCGTTGGCCGAAGCAAAGAACAAAGGTTCGATGCTCGCCTACGAAGCGGAAAAGCAGCTCAAGCAGAACGGTGACAAGCTGGACCCCGCGTCAAAGGGAGCCATCGAGTCGTCGGTTGCGAAGCTGAACGAGACGTTGAAGTCCGAGGACGCCGACCAGATTAACAGCGCGGTTGCAGCCCTCGAACAAAGTCTGCACGCGATGGCCGAGCACCTCTACAAGGACGCGGGTGCTCAAGCAGGTGCGCAGGGAGCCGCAGCCGAGTCGGGAGGCTCAAAGCCCGCCGGGGACGACGTCATCGACGCGGAGTTCGAGAAGAAGTAATCGATCATCTGCCGCAAAACAGAAACGCCCAGTCACCAACGGAGGGGAGGCTGGGCGTTGTCGTTTGCGAATTTCGATCAAGCCGCGCGTTGCAGCCGCATCGGCAACGGTTGGCCGTTTTTTTGTTGAGCCACCTGCACCTCTTCGAAGTGCCGAGCGACGGCCGCTCGGAAGGCGGCACCGAATTCCGGCTGGCCACGCCAGGCTTTCATAAATCGGAGCCAGTCGCGGTCGCGGCGATGCAGGAACGTCAGATCGAACCAGTGTCGCCAGGTGCCGTCGAGATTGATCAGCTTGACCTGTCGGTCCGGCGTGACGAGGAAGTTGGAAGCGTGCATCGAACCATGCACGATCCGCAGTTCACCGAGCGTGTGCCAGATGCGAGCGAACTGTCCGGCCAGCCGATCGAGTTCCAGCGAGTTGATTGGCGTCGTCGCGAGGAACTGCGGAAGCGGCGTGCCTTCGACCTGCTCGGTCAGTACGAACGATCGGAAGCGAAGCGGTCCAAGCCGATCCTCGACCATCGCCAGCGGCCGAGCGGTTTCGACTCCCGCATCAAGCATCTCGCGACCGTAGGTCCATGAGCGGCTGCCGCGCGTGAACAGCAGCAGGCGAGTCAACGTGTGAGCCACACCACGCAAGTTGAAGCGTTTCAGAACCCCAACCGCAGCGTTGCAGAAATGACCGTCGGCCGTCGGAGCTTTCACTGGAACGCGAGCCACCGCGCCGTGATCGTCCTGCGACAGGACTTGGCCAGCGGCCAGGAATTCGGCGGGATCGTCCCACAACCGATCGACCACCTGCGCAGCGAGCTGGCTATCAAAAACGATCCGTCGGAACGGTGACTGCTTGAGCGACACGTTGGCTCCGCGCAGCTCGAAGTGCCAAGGCCAGTCGATGTCGGGAATTAATTGAGCGATCGCTCGGATCGGCGCGGTGACGAGCGACCAGACTGGGTGAATCAGCTCGTTGTGAATCATCGACAGGAAGTCGTTGATCCCCTTGACGAAGCGGTCCCACCACATCGGCTTGAGGTACTCGAGGAAAAACTCTTCAAGCTTCTCCGTGATCCACAGCGTCTCGCGATCGACCATGCGGGCCTCGACGTCGAAGTGCCACCACGGCTCGGAACCCTCAGCCCATTGCAGGCGAACATCATCGCGCGGGTCGCCGGAAAACCGATCGCGCGTGTGCAACGGCTCCCGAGATGGCAACGATTCCAAACCAATCGTTGAGTCTCCTCGACCAAACACCGCACGCAGTTGTTGCAACTTCAGCAGTATCGGATTCTGAGTTGGCTTCGTCGGTACTGCGAATTCATGAGCCGTTTCCAAGCGGATCTTCGGACTCGATGGGTCTGACGATGCTGTGAGGGAGCGATCCAGGTAAGCTGGCAATGAAGTCGTTGGCGACGCGTTCGCACCATTCGTTGATGTCGACAAATGCTGTGACAGATGGATGGCAATACCTTCAAATCCGGGTATCGCTGGTGATGGATCGTCCATTGATGGATTTGCTTGGTGATCTGACATCACTTATCTCACTTAAATTCTTGAGGTCGCGAAATTTCAATTTGGAACCGTGTTCGAGCAGCTCCAATCACGCCGCATCGCGCAGGGTGCGAATCTGCGAGACGATGCGAGTCGTAGAAACATTCGGGACTTCGGACAGGATGCGGACTTCGCCACCGTAGCTCTCGACCAATTCGCGGCCCACGACGACGGGCGTTGTGCCACCTTTGACCAGGACGTGCGGTCGCAGTCGTTCGAGCAGCGCCAGCGGAGTGTCTTCGTCAAAGATGACGGCGTGATCGACGCACTCCAGCGCGGCGAGCATCATCGACCGCTGCTGTTCGGAGATGACCGGGCGAGTCGGGCCTTTCAATCGTCGAGTGCTGTCATCGCTGTTAAGGGCCACGATCAGGCAATCGCCGAGCGTCGCCGCCTCTTGCAGATATTGAACGTGTCCGGCGTGCAACAGATCGTAGCAACCGTTCGTGAACACAACCTTCTGACCGAGCTGCTTGCGAGCATCGACCAGGCGAGCCAGTTCGTTCAGGTCACTGATTTTCTCTTGAACCTTGCGCGAGCCGCCGAGCAGGTCACCGAGAATCTCTTGCCGAGTGATCGCCACGACGCCGACTCGTTCGACTTCGAGTCCTCCGGCGATGTTCGCGAGACGACACAAATCTTGCGGTGACAGTCCATCCGCCATGCCGACACCGATCATCGCCAGAACCATGTCCCCCGCGCCGGTGATGTCGTAGACCTCACGCTTGCGAGTCGCGAACAGCTCGGCCGAGCCGTCGTTCAATGCCAGCGCGATCCCGTCCTTGTCGAGCGTCACGAAGGCATGTTCGAGTTGCAGTGTTTCGACCAGTTGTTGTCCCGCAGCAAAGGCCTCGTCGGTTGAACTGACCTCACGGGCAGTTGCGAGTTTGGTTTCCAAGCGGTTCGGCGTGACGGCGGTCGCTCCGCGATAGTCGGCGTAGTTCGCCTTTGGTCCCGGATCGACGAGCACGGGAATTCCGGCGGCTTTCGCGGCATCGATCACGGCTCGCAACACGCGCGGTGTGCAGACGCCCTTCGAGTAATCGGAGATTAAGATCGCCTGATGCCGTTCGATCTGACTCAGGACTTGTGCGATGAAGTCGTCTTCGATCGCCGTCGGCAGCGCATGGCGGGACTCGCGATCGACTCGCAAAATCTGATGCGGATGTCGGCTCTGAGCTTTTCCGATAAACCGCACTTTGACCGTCGTGGGGCGAGACTCGTCGATCAGCAACGTTGAACAGTCGACCCCCGCGTTGATGAGTGACGCCTGTAATTCCTCGCCGTCACTGTCGCGGCCGACGACTCCGGCGATGGTCACGTCGGCGTCGAGTCCGCGAATCATGTTCGCCACGTTGGCCGCTCCGCCGAGCCGCATCTCGTCCGATTCTTGCCGCAGCAGAATCACGGGAGCTTCCTGGCTGACTCGTTCCGCTTCGCCCCAGACGTAGCGGTCCAGAATCAAATCGCCAAGCACCAGCAGCCGGGGATGCCCCAACTGCTGCATGACATCAATCAAGTGGTACGACATCGTGGCCAGCCGTCCTTTGCTGGGTCAGATTCAGTAGGTCCGGCTTTCCTGCCTGACACAAATTGGCAAAAACGCGTCAACTCTTGACCGGGTCAGCCGAGAAAGGCTGACCTACGGAGGTTGCCGAGACTGACGCGGCGGCATGTTCTGCCGAGAAGCAAAAACGTGTCAATGGCGGTTCTGCCATCACAGCGACTCGTTGACGTTCTCGCACTTCGCCTTACGGTCGATCCGCTTGAGCAGTCCGGCGAGGACCTTGCCGGGGCCGACTTCGGTGAACTCGGTGACTCCGTTGGCTAACAGCCAGCGGATCGAGTCTTCCCACTTCACCGGGTTGACGACTTGTCGCACCAGCAGTTGGCGAATCTCGTCCGGCTCCCAATGCACTGAGGCATCAACGTTCGACACGACCGGGATGCGCGGCTTTTGAATGGGGACACTCGCAAGCGCCTCGGCCAACTTTTGATCGGCGGGTTCCATGATGCTCGTGTGAAACGCTCCTGCCACGGCGAGCGTGACGGTCTTGCCGCCGGCGGCCTCCGCCAGCTCAACAGCTTTTGCGACAGCCGGCTTTTCACCAGAGATCACCAGGTTGCCGGGGCAGAGAAAATTCGCAATCGAGACCTGTCCGACGGCTGACGCTTCGTCACACACCGCCTGAACCTTCTCCCGTTCAAGCATCAACAGGCTGGCCATGCCGGAGGGCCGGTGATCCGCCGCCTCTTGCATCACTTGGCCTCGGCGTCGGACGACTCGCAGACCGTCCTCGAACGTCATTGCTCCGGCGAACACGAGGGCGGTGTACTCACCCAGACTCAGCCCCGCTGTGTGGGTCGCGCTGGCGACGAGTTCCGGCTTCACCTCTTTGAGCATTTCCAGTGCGGCGAGAGCACTCACGAACAATGCCGGCTGGCTGTTGACCGTCGAATCGAGCAGCTCTTTCGGCCCCTCAAAGCAGAGCTTGGCGAGGTCGTCGCCGAGGATCTCAGACGCTCGGTCGAACAGCGATTTCGCGCAGGGGTACTTGTCATAGATCGACTTGCACATCCCGACGGACTGCGCACCTTGGCCGGGGAAGAGGAAGGCCATGCTCATGATTCAGCACCTCACGCCAGCGGCATCTCTACCAGTGCGGTGGAGATCGACGAGTTGATGTCGCGGTCTTTGAACGTGGTCGCGACTTTGAGCGCATTGCGGATCGACAGGCCGTTGCTCGAACCGTGGCAGATGATGCAAATGCCATCGATCCCCAGCAGCGGAGCGCCACCCTCTTCGCTGTAGTGGTAGCGTTTGCCGACATTGTGCAGAGCCTGCATCCCGTGATCCCGTTCGGTCGTGAGCTGGCCGATGACATCGCGGGCGACCGTCTTGAACAGGAAATCGGCCATTCCCTCGCTGACTTTCAGCACGACGTTGCCGACGAAGCCCTCGCAGATGATGACATCAACGTTTCCCTGATACAGATCGCGACCCTCGACGTTGCCGACGTACACCTCGCGCAGCCGGCTGTTCTGCAACAGCGAGTGCGTCTCTCGGTACAGGTCATTCCCTTTGCCGTCTTCGCTGCCGATGTTCATCAGTCCGACGCGCGGGTTCTCGATCCCCAGCACGTCGCGAGCGTAAACCAGTCCCATGATGCCGTACTGAAAGAGGTGCTCCGGCCGAGCTGCCGGATTCGCTCCGACATCCATCAGCACCGCGCGTCCCTTTTGTGTCGGCAGGGCGACCGCGATACCGGGGCGTTTGACGTTCTTCAGATACAGCCGAGTCTTCAGTCCCGCCGCGACGACTGCTCCGGTGTGACCCGCGCTGACGACCGCATCGACTTCACGGCCGGCCATCATCTGCCAGCAAACCGAGATTGAGCAGTTCGGCTTCTTGCGAAGCGCCTCGGTCGGCTTCTCCTCCATCGTGATCCAACTGTCGGAGTGCTGCAGGATCAAACGCTCAGACGCAAAACCCGCCTTCGCCAGCAACGGCTCCAGTTGTGGTCGGTCGCCCACGAGCACAATTTCCAACTCGGGGTGAGCTTGCAGCGCGGCAATGGCCCCGTCGATGTTCGGGTCGGGAGCATAATCGCCCCCCATGGCGTCCAGCGCGATCCGCATGAGGATGTTCCTCGTCGAAGCGTCGGCGACTATTCCTCGTTGCCAGCGTCGTAGCTTCGGCCGTGGTAGTATCCGCATTGCGGACAGACGCTGTGGGTAGGCACCGAAGCACCGCATTGCGGGCAAGTCGTCAAATTGAGGGGCTTGATCGCGTTGTGACTCTTGCGTGTCCGGGCGCGAGACCTTGAGGTACGCCGTTTGGGAACTGCCATGATCTCTCCGCCAAAATGTTCCAAAAGTGGGCACAGCCCACAGGTTAGACACGATTTACCAATCGTCACCACACGAACGAGCGAAGCATAGTATTGGCATATCCCCCGCACTTCAAGCAACGGTGCCAACACGGCAGAACCAGGGTGATTCGAGTCCTTCCCCTTCTCCCTTGGGGTGAGGATCGGTGAAGGATACACAGGAGGCGAAGCCATTAACGGTTGGGTGAACCTCTCATCCGGGCTTCAGCCGCCTGCCTCCAAAGGGAGAAGGCCAGCCACAATCACCAGATCACCATCGACTCCTCGAACATCCGACTGAGTTCGTCCGCCCCGGCCACCGCCGGCGACAGTTTGATGAGCCGTTGCTGAGCCAGTGTTCCCTCAACCAGAGCGGGAATATCGGCCGAACCGTAGCCGACTTCCCTCAGCCCGTGCGGCATCTTCAACGTCTGCATGAAATGGATCACGCGGTCGGCAAGCATGCGTCCCGCGTCAGCGGGATTCGCGCGCGAGATGTCCGCTCCCAAAGCTTTCGCCCCCAGCAAGTGGCGCTGCGGCGATGTCGGAGCGGTGAACCGGGCGACGGCGGGAGTGTGCAGGATGACCGACATACCGTGCGGCACCATCGGGTGATCGGTCGCGAATCCGGCAGGTTTGAACTCGCGAACCATGCCCGCGACCGGATAGGCCATCGCGTGTGGCAGGTGGACTCCGGCGTTTCCGAAACCGATGCCCGCCATCGACGAAGCGAGGATCATGTTCATCCGAGCCTCGTCGTCGCTCGTGTCGGCGACCGCTCGCGGCAGGAACTCGGCGACGATCTCGAGTGCTCGCAACGCCCAGACATCGCTCATCGGGTTCGAACCTTGATAGGCCGACCGCTCGCTCGGCCGAGCCGGTCGTAATCGCTGTTCGTACGGAATCGCTGTGTAGCTTTCGAGCGCATGGCTGAGCACATCCAAGCCCGCACTCGCGGCGACGGCGGCAGGCTGAGTTCGTGTATTGTCCCAATCGACGATGCCGAGCGTCGGCCGAACATACTTCGAGGCGATGCCGGTTTTCACTCGGCGCGACACGAGATCGAAGATCGCCACGCCAGTCGTTTCGCTGCCGGTACCGGCAGTTGTCGGAATCGCGATGAGCGGCTTGAGCGGGCCAGGCACTGGTATCCCTTTGCCGATCGGAGCGTTGACGTAATCCAGGAAGTCCGCCGGATGTGTCGCGAAGACATTCGCCGCCTTGGCGGTGTCGATTGTGCTGCCGCCGCCCACCGCGACGAATGCGTCAAAGTGTCCCTCGGTCGCGAACTTCGAGGCGGCGAGAAAACTCGAGTCGGTCGGCTCTATCTCGATCGCGTCGAACACGGCGAAGTCGAGCTTGTTGTCTTCCAGAGATTGCTGCACGACCGTTCCGGTCGATGTTCGCCGCACGGACGGGTCAATCACCAGCAGCACACGCTTTGCACCGAGATCGACCAAATCCATGCCGACCTCGTGCGTGATGCCGCTTCCGAAGCGGCAGTTCGAGGCCATGATTTGAAAGGCGGTGTCGGTGGCTTGTTTCATAGTTCATTCCCTCGTCTCGCAACCATGTTCATGTGCGGTTTGTGCGGGTCTTGATGAAGTCAGGTTCGCGAGCGTTTGACAGTGCCACGTCGTAACTGATCTCGCCCCGTTGGTAGAGATCCAGCAGCGCGTGATCCATCGTCTGCATTTGGTGTTTCTTGCCGGTCTGCAATTCGTTGTAGATCTGGTGGGCTTCGCGGTCGCGGATATGTTTGCGGACGGCGGGCGTGGCGATGCAGACTTCGCACGCGAGCACTCGACCATCACCGCTGGCTTTGGGCAGCAGCTTTTGTGAGATGATCGCTTGCAGGCTATTGGCCAGTTGCACAGTGATCGCGTTTTGTTGCTCGGCCGGGAAGACGCTGAAGATGCGTTGAATCGTCTGCACCGAGTCCGGCGTATGCAGCGTGGCCATGACGAGGTGCCCCGTCTCGGCGGCGACGAGCGCGGTCTCGATCGTTTCCAGATCGCGCATCTCACCGATGACGACGACATCCGGGTCTTGTCGCAAGACGTGGATCAGAGTGCTGCGGAACGAAGGCGCGTCGGTCATCACTTCCAGTTGGATCACGATGCTGCGATTGTTTTCGTGAACGTACTCGATGGGATCTTCGATGGTGATGATCTTCTCGCGACGCTCGCGGTTGATCGAGTCGATCATGTAGTTCAGCGTGGTGGTCTTGCCGACTCCGGTTTGGCCGGTTACCAGAATCAGGCCGTTCGGCAAGCGTGTGAGATCTTGCAAGATCGGCGGCAAACCGAGTTCTTCGCTGGGACGGACGACGTTCTCGCAGAGCCGAATCGCCATCTCAGGAATGCCGGAGCGGTAGTAAATGCTGACTCGAAAGCGACCGATCTCCGGGAAGTGTCGCGAGAAGCAGGCCTGCCAGTCGGACTCAAGTTTCGCGCGCTGCTTTTCGTTGAGCAGTTCATTGGTCATCTGATTGAGCGTCTCGGCGTCGAGCGGCTCGCCGTCGATCGGCCGAATTTCGCCGTTGAGCCGAAAGACCGGAGCGACGCCGTTGACCAAATGGATGTCACTGGCTTTGAAGCGTCGCGCCCCTTTGAAAATCTTGTCGAGCGTCCAAGACATGAGTTGTCCGTTCGTGGGGCGCGTTTTAATTTGCCCGTCGGGTTTTGAAGCACGTTAGAAACGTGCTCCACGTTTTATCCAAACAATCGTCGCCATGTGCGGCGCAGAGACCAGCCCCCTTCGGCCAATTGGATCAGCCGCTGCCGGGCTTCGCCATGTTTGGGGCAAAGCTGCAAGCAGCGCTGCAGACTTTGTTGAGCGTCCTTGCGCAGGTCCAGTTCCATTTGGGCGGTCCCGTGAATGAACCAGATCAACGGCTGATCGGCTGCCTTGTCCAACGCCTGCTTGGACCGAATCAATGCCGGGGCCGGATGATTGTGAAACAGATAAATCCGAGCGATCTCCAGCGGCACGAGCCAATCGGGGTCGGTTTGAATTGCCTTGTCAAAGCAATGCCGCGCCGGATCGAGCCCCCCTTCGAGCATCACCTCACCGCGCACGATCCAACGATACGCCGACTGCCCCGGCTGCTTGAACGCCCCGTCGACTGTCGCCAGAGCCGCAGCCGATTCGGCCTGCCGGCATTGAGCCTGCGCCCGGCCCGCCAGCAACTCGGGATTGTTGGGAAACAGTTCCAGTGCCTTGCGAGCCCAAGTATCGGCCTCTTTGAGTTCCCCCAACTGCACGAGCATCTGCACCTGGCCGACCCAGCCGAGGATCAACGTTTTGTCTTCTTCGAGTGCACGCGAGTAAAACCGCAGAGCATCCTCATACTCGCCGGCACGGCGTTGCTGATCGGCCCTCTTCAGCCAATTGGCTTCCTCCGGCTCAGCCCTCATTTGGAGCGGCCCGGGCTGCGTTGGCTGATTCAGTTCGAGTTTGTCAAAACGGGCCATGCGTGTCGAACCTGAACGGGGATGTGACCTCCACACAGTATCGCGAGCACGAGAGCGCAGCCAGTAGTCCGGATGCCTACGTTCGGACACAATCTGACTGGACGTAGGCGTCCGGGCTACTCGATCGCTCCCCAGCGATGCAGGGGCCAGGTTCGCCACACCGCTCGGCCGAGGATGTGCTGATCGGCAACCACCGCCAAGCGAGCGAAGGCGTCTTGCTGGTTCAATCGTGGCACTTGAACCTCCTGATTTGCACGTCCGAAAAAAATCGGCGGAGCAATCAGGACATTCCCAGCCGGAATCTGCAAATCCAAACCTTCGGGAATTGAGCCTCCCAGTGGCCGGTGTGCCACCGGTTGACCATCGACTTTCAGTTGTCGCGTCGCGTATTCGACTCGGCAGGGGCCTCGCGCGAGCACTCGTTCCATCCAATCGCCGCGAATGTAGTAGCCTGGGACTGCCGAGCCATCCAGATCGTACAACACGACATCACCGGGCTGCGCGAATGACTGACGCACCAAGCGGCGATTGATCAGCAGCACATCGCCCGCTGGCAAATGGGTGCCGAGAGACCGCTCAATCACCACCGGTTGAGCGATCGTTTGGCCGAACAAATAGGCCGGCAGGTAGATCACGCCGATGACCACTCCGAGCAGTGCGAACATCTGGCCGACATTCTGACGCCCTTCCTCCGTGTGCAGCACAATGTCCATCACGCTGGAGAAATGGGCGGCCAACGCGAGCCCCAGCAGCAAGGTGCTCAGCCAACTCCCCCAGGTCAGCAGCGCGGGAATCAGCGACAACACAAACAACAACGAGAAGATTCGACCCAGCCAGGCTCGCCCCGCACAAAACTGCGGCCAACCCGGCCAGATCAACGTGATCAACGGCACGGCCACGTCGATGTCCGCCCGAAACTCACCAATCCGTTTTCGCGTCCGACCGGTCAGCCGATTCCACAGTCGACCAAAGCCGTCGAACATTCGGAGCCGCCGTTGACTGGCTCTCGGAGGAATCACGTTGATGTCTGACATCGACGCACCGAGCACGCCGCCGCAGCGGACGCACTTTTTCATCCCCGGCATGTTTTCAAAGCGGCAGTTCGAACATTGCATGGCTCACCGCCGTCCGCGCACTTCGATTTGGCCGCTGACGTGTCCTTCGGCCTCGTAGTATTCGCTGGTCAGTTCGCGCGACTCGATCTGCCCGATGATCTTGGCGACCGCTTCGGCCGCCTGAACGCACTTCGGGCCCTTGATGCCAATCGTGCGGACGGTGACTTGTCCGGTCGGGCTGATGCTGATTTCGATTTCTTCGGCCATCTGGTTTCCTTTAACGAGTTACCAATTCCGCACGCGAATCTTCACCGTGCGGTCGGCTTCGACTTCTTCGTGGACGATCGGCATTCCGCGTTCCTTCAATTCGGTCACGACGCGGTGATAGACGTACTGCTGAGTCACCTGCTCCATCAACTCTTGGCCGATCTGCTTGAGTTGCCCTTTCGAGTACCCGGTCCCTTCCATGCAAACTTTGAGGGCTCCGCGAGCGTCGCGGCTGAACGTCGCTCGCACCCCGTCCTTCTCGACGACCATTTCCTCGTCGGTTCCGCCGCCACCCGCGAGCACTTCGCTGTTCTCGACTTCGATTTCCGCGCGAGTCACCGACGACCCGGATCTGGCTCGCCCGCTACCAGAGACAGCACCGCTCGCCACCGTGAAGCCCATTGCTCCGCAGGCTCCCAACACGGCCGCCGAGATCACTGACCAATTCGCGATGATCAACGGAGTCACCAGAATGACGCTGCTCATGGGAGTGCCTTTCAATCGTGGAAACGGAATTACAGCTCGATCTTTCTCCGTGCTTCTTCCGTGCTCTTCGTCGAACTGGCGGACGCCAACCGCGCTCTTCCAACCGCCCAGGTCCGCAATCGATTCAACTCCTCGGGCATCGTCTTCGACAGCGGCACGGTTTCGGAAACGCTCCGTTTGAGAATCTCAGTATCGAGATCGCTGCGCTGACTGAAGGCATCGAACAGCGCCGCGATGACGACCTCTTCGATTTCCGCGCCGCTGAAACCGTCGCTGAGTCGAGCCAGGTCGACGGTGTCGAATTTCTCGGGATTCCGGCCACGACGTTTTAGGTGAATGCGGAACATGTCGATCCGCTCCTCCTCGGTCGGCAGATCGACGAAGAAGATGTCATCCAGGCGTCCTTTGCGGAGCAGTTCGGGGGGCAGGTGGCTGATGTCATTGGCCGTCGCGATCACAAACACGGGGGAAGTCTTCTCGGACATCCACGTCAGCAGAGTGCCGAAGACTCGCGACGAAGTGCCGCCGTCATTGCCGGCTGAACCGATCGCTCCGGCGAACGCCTTGTCAATTTCGTCGATCCACAAGATCGCCGGCGCGACGCTCTCCGCCGTTTGAATCGCACGGCGGATGTTCTCTTCGCTGGAACCGATCAAGCTGCTGAACAGCCGCCCGATATCGAATCGCAGAAGCGGTTGTTTCCAGAGCGCGGCGGCGGCCTTCGCGCACAAACTCTTGCCGCAACCTTGCACCCCCAGCAGCAGGACGCCGCGCGGCGGAGGCAGACCGAAATTCGCCGCGCGATCCGTGAACGCAATGCTTCGCTTCTGGAACCACTGCTTGAGATTCTTCATCCCGCCGACGTGTCCGAAGCCTTCCTGAGTTTCGTAGTACTCCAGCAGGCCGCTCTTTTTGATGATCTGCTGCTTCTCGCTGAAGACGATGCCGATGTCGTCGGCGTCGATCTTGCCGTCGAGCACCAACGTCTTCGCGAAGACGTTCTCCGCCTCCTTCAGCGTCAGCCCGCGAGCCGCGTTGAGCAACCGCTCGCGCGACTCCGTATCCAGGCTGATCTTCACCTGCGGGTTGTCCTTGACGTCATCGACGATGCGGTCCAGCAACTGGCTAAAGTCATTCGTGACGGGCAAACCGAAATCGACGACGGTCACATCCTTGGTCAATTCCGGCGCGATCTGCAACAGCGGCGAGACAATGACGATCGACTTGTAGGTGTCGCGCAGATGCAGCGCGACATCGCGCAGTCGCCTCAGCACCGACATGTTGCAACGCTGGTCGTCTGTGAAATGGTGGAAGTCCTTGAAGAGATAAATCGCCGGCTCGATCTGATCGACGACCGAGTCCAATGCGGCAAGCGGATCAGTGGTCGCGTTCGATTTGCCGCGCGGCGGTTCCGATCCCGATTTGACGACTCCTGTGGAGAGAGTCCAGACAAAGAGTTTCTTGTTGCGTGACTCGGCGATCTGTCGCAGGCACCGCTCGACGCGCTCTTCTTCCCAACTGACGACGTAGATGATCGGGTAGCGCGCGCGGATCAGGACTTCCAATTCTTCCGGGGCACTAAGCTTTCGCGACGCACCCGGCTCTGGCCGAGCAACAGCAGTCGGCTTCGGCTTGGTGGCAGGAGCGAGCGATGTCGTCGGCTTCACTTCCGTCCCGGTGGGAGTCGTCATGTCGCGGATTCCTGTTGAGTGGTCTCGGCGGCGGTTTGTTGCAGGGCTTGTATCCGAGCCGTCACCGCTTGGTCGCCCCAACCAAGATCGCTGAGCATTTCCAACACCGGCCGCGACGTGCCGAACACGAACACTCGCCCGTCTGGTGCGATCCGAATGTCGGTCACGGCCGCTTCGTCGTCGGCCGAGATCAGCGTTCGTTTTTTCGGCGAGACGGTCTTCATCGAATCACGTTCAACCCCAGCTGCGTCGCCCATTCGCGAGCACGATCGCCGATTCCCGGCTTCAGCAACTGGCTCAAGTCCGCGTGCTGTCGGGCTTGCCACATTGGCAGATACCCGTCGCGGAGGCTCAATTTTACCGTCGGCATCTCGCGGAGCAACCACTCACAGATCGGTACGAAGCAACAATCCCAATGTTCGGGCAGCAGCAGATGCCGCACGATGACGTCCGCTTGTTGCGCCGCCAACCGGAGATTCCGAGTCACCACCTCGAAGTAGCGAGATACGCCAGCAATCCGCTGAGCACACTCGTCGTTGCCGAATTTGAAGTCCGGGACAAAGACCGAAACGACACCGTCGAGCAACTCAAATGCTTCGGGAGTCCCGTAGAAATCGGACTTCCAGACGACCGGCGGCAGATCGTCGATCCCGGCCATCGCCGACAGGATCGACGGGATGTGAATCGTCGGTTCACCGCCAACCCACTGAATATTTTTGGCTCCTTGAGCACGCCCTTTCGGGATCACTTGCCGCAAGAAGTCGGCCGTCAGCACCGTGCCGCGTAACGGATCGAAGGCATTCGCCTCGGCAATGCAGAAGGCACATCGCAGATCGCAGCCGGACAAATAGAACAGGTGCGACGGAATCAGCTCCGATTCCTCGCCCCATTCGACTCGCTGCCGAAAGACGCGAGCTTCCGTCAACGCTTGGCACGGCCCGCGCTCACCAGCCGAGCGATTTGCCAGACAGCGATGCTCGCAAAGCTGACAATGTGCGAGATGCCACTGCCCCGGTTCTTCGAAATTCGGCAGACGCATGGTCACTCCCCCGAGCACACCCGATCAGAACACTGACAGCAACAGCAACTGCGAAATGCGGATCAGCCACTTGCGATCGTCGGCGGTGAACGTGCCTCGGTTGAGAATCTGCTGGCACTTGTTCTTGGCTTGCGTGACGATCAGGCGTTGTAGATCGGTGAGCGGTTTTTTCTCGCCGGCTTCGAGCAGCAGGTCAGTGATGCGGTGGATGGCCTTGACCTCGTCGATGTTTGGCTGAACTTCGTCGGTCCATTCCGGAGCACTATCGGCGTTCGCGGTGGTCTCGATCAATTTCAGCACCAGGCTCGAAACGCGAGCCACCTTGTCAAAGTCGAGCTTCTCAAGAACGTCGCGCGGCGTGTGGTAGTCGGGATGCTGGCCGGTCGAGAAAAACAAGAACGGAATCTTTTCGTTCCAGAATGGCCCGTAGTCGCTGCGGACGCCGATCAGGTCAATCCCCAGCCGCGCGACTTCCAGTCCGCGCGGCGAGCCGACATCGTCCAGCAGCAGCTTCATTCGGGGTGCGTGTTCGCTCCCCATGACAAAGATTGTCGGCAGCGGCAAATCCCCCAGCGACCGGCCAATCATGTCAGCCGTGATGAAGAGCTTCACTCGGTTCAGCTCAAATGGCGGATGGGCAACAAACCAGCGCGAGCCCCACAGCAATTGCTCTTCGAGATCGAAACCGACGAAGACGATGCTCCGCCTTGGACGCTGCTTTGCGACAGCGAAATTCCGAGCGACCTCCAGCATCATCGCGGTGCCGCTGGCATTGTCGTCGGCTCCGGGAAAGATTCTCCCGTTGCGAGTGCCGAGGTGATCGAAATGCGTGCCAATCACAATCAGCTCATCGCGCAATTTTGGATCGCTCCCTTCCAGCCAGGCACCGACATTGCGGCCGACAATGCGCGGACTTTCGTCCGACGAATCCTCTTGGGCCGAGGTCGGGATCGGCTGGTCGAATGAGCCGTTTGCGAACAGCGGTCGCAGCTTGCAATCGCGAAACTGCTTGGTCAGGTAGTCAGCGGCTTTGGCAGAGTTGGCCCCGGATCGGCCGCCCAGTTCGCTGCTGGCGAGGAACTCGACGTGCGGCCGGACATGCTCAGGACGGATCGCACCGTCCCAAACGTCTGGTCGATCGCCAGCTCGTGCGGGCAGCAAAGCAAACAGGATCAAAAGCCAGAAGAAGCGAGGCATGGGGACTCCGGTTCACGGTAGCCCGACACCCTGTGGGTCGGTTGATTCAGTTCGAGTCGAATCACCCAGGCCAAACGGGCCTGAGCTACGGGATTGAGAAAAAGCCTTTGATGCGTGTCTACGTTACGGTCGATCCAGCGAACGGCTCAAGCGGAAGAGTTTGCCGGTGCGTGAAGCTCTGTCGATTTTTCTTGTGGTGCGGGTCGTGCCGATGCCGATGAAGAGTCAGACGCTTTGTCCAAATCACGGACTTCAGGAGTACGCGGACCATGCTGCGACAATTTTTGACTACCGGATTGATCTGCTTGGCGGTTCTCGCCGCGACGCAGTTTGACGGCTCGACCGCTCAGGCCGCCGGACGTGGGCAACCGACCGATTGGAACCGGTTCAACTACTATCCGTATTTGTACTACCCGCACAACTTCCAGCGCCCGCAAGGGAGCAACGACAGCTTGTACTACCGGTACAATCCCCAGCAGCGGATCCCGGTTCAAAACAAGAACTGGTACAACTTTTACGGAACCGAGCAGCCGTATCACCGCGGCCATCACTTCATTCTCGACGTGTTCTAGGCCAGCGCGTCCGCGAAGCGACGAACAGGGACGTTCGATGCCGGCAAGGATGCCGCGCGCTTCAGGACTCATTTCTGTGCCACAGCAAGAGCCTGCTCGATCAACCGAGCGGGCTCTCTGCGTTTCGTCCGCCGACGATCACCTGCGCCTTACCGAGCACGCGAGCGAATATCAGCACGCCGGCCCGCGATCCGTCCAACGGCAGCTTCCGGCGGACACGCTCGACTTCTATCGGTAAGTGTCGGCACTTGATCTCGACCGAACCAAATTCGCAGCGGCGACACGCAGCACGAACTTCGCGGTCGTTATTCGGGATAACCTCCAGCACTCGAAACGTCTGCAACCACGGCGAGCGGAGCGGCTCATCGCCGGTCAAATACTCCTCGGCATCGTCGAGCCGCGTGAGTTGCAGTCGCTCGGCCAGCACGTCCAGCAATCCAGCGCGAACGATGGCCGGATCGGGATCGAAAACGAACGCTCGCGGCGGCGTGACATCGACTCGCGCGGAGAGCGGATCGGCGGCGATCGTCTCGCCCGACGGCAGCGAGGTCGCTCGAAACGGCTGATCGCCCGCGAGATCACCGAACCAAACCGTTGCCTCTTTGCACTCGCCGTGCAGACTGACCAGTTCGATTTCGACGTTGGTGAACTTGCCACCGAAATTGCTCGCCGGGCTGAGCTTGATCGCACCGCCGCGAAATTCGGACATCAACGTCCGCAGCACGTCCAAGTTTGGCGAGCAATCTTCGATGCGCCGCATCCGTTGTTGCCCACCTGGCCGGCGATCCGGGTCGATGTGCAGCCACCCCGTGCGGTCGCCTGGTTGCGAGACATCGGCGACGACGGTGCGAACTCGCTCGTGAACGCCGTAGATTGCCGCGTTCCATTCCGTTCGCAGGCACATCGCCGGATCGAGATCGACGCTCTGAACCTCGCAACGCTCGGCCAGTGCCAGCGAATCGCCGCCGATGCCGCAGCAGAAATCCCAAACGGTCCCGCTGAACCGCCGAGCTTTGTGCCGAGCAATCGGCTCCGAGGTTGCCTGTTCGAGTCCAGCCGGCGTGAGCCACATCTGATCGGCTCGCGTGAATTTTCCTGAGGCTGTGGCCTTCCGGCGAAGATCTTGCAGGGTCAGCGCGGCAACCACCATTTCGCTGGGGAACTCGTCGCGTAGGCGTTGCTGCAAACGGAATTCTTTCTCGGTTGGCTCCGCGCGAGCAATCTGCTCGAACAACGACGTGGACGCGCGCAGAGCTTGAAGCAGCGATGATTCATCCAGAAATTGTCGTGGCTCGGTCATGGGCCGCAAAGCCTATTCCCGCTTCATCAGAATCGCCATCAGATCGCTGCGATCGTCCGTCCAGAGGATCTTCCGGCCCCCACTGGCGAACTTGTGTTTCGCGAGTTCCTTGCGGCTGAAAAGGCTCGCATCGCGGCTGAGCAGCACCCACTCGCTGGTCGCGGCACCCGCAGTGTCACTGTGTTTGATGACGGTCAGCATTTGCTGCCCGAGCCGTTCCGCTTGAGCCAGCAACACCGGCTTCAGGTCGATGTGCCGATTCGACACATGCGCCGCGATCACGCCATTGGGTTGCAGCTGCTTTTGGTAAATGTCGAACGCTTCGCTGGTCAGTAGATGCACCGGGATACCGTCGCCAGAGAACGCATCGAGCACCAACACGTCGTATTCTTGCGGCAGCTCTTGTTCGAGTTGCAACCGCGCGTCACCGAGCACCACCTCAACCTTCGCCGGGCAGTCGGACAGGTACGAGAAGTACTTTTGGGCGAGCCGCTGGACATCTGGGTTGATTTCGTAAAAGCGGAAATGATCACCGGCCCGGCCGTAGACCGCGATCGTACCGGCTCCAAGTCCGACCAGTCCGACTTTGATCGGTCGATCCGGACGAAACGGCTTCAAGATCATTCCAACGCCAGAAGTCTCTGCGTAGTACGTTGTGGCGATTCGCCGTTTCGCGGGATCCCGCCACTGCATTCCGTGCAGGACGCCACCGTGCTTCATTTTCACAGCCTTGTCATCGATCTCGATTTTCAAGACTCCGAAAAAGTTCCTGGTCGCGTCGGCGCTGAACTCGGTCGTCGCCTTCAGGTGCTTGCCCAACCCGATCGACAACATCGCAAACACGGCAACGAGCACTGTCCCTCCACACAACAAACGACGACGGCTGAGAGTCGATCCAACGTCTCGAATCATTACGTCCGCTGGCAGTACGCATGTCACGAGGATGGCCAAGTGCCACTCGAAGTATCCCGTGAACAATCGCGGTGCGAGTAATCCCACGAACATCCCGCCCAACGCTCCGCCAGCGGAGAGGCACATGTAAAACGAGGTCAGGTGACGCGGATGTGGCTTGAGTTTTACCAGTTCGCCATGGCAGACCATGCAGCCGAAGAACAGCAATCCGAAATTCGCCGCCAGCTGTCGCATGATGGGGACTTGGCCTCCCTTCAGCATCAGCCAGACGCTGGCTAACGCGCACAGTAACAGCCCGCTGTAGAACCACGACCGCCGATACCACCGACGGCTTTCAAAGGTCAGGATGAACGACAGCAGATACAACGCCAACGGCACGACCCACAGGAAAGGGATCACCGCGACCTCTTGGCAGATTTGATTCGTCGCCGCGATCAATAACACGCAAGCAGTCATTGGCAACGCGATCCACATTGGCCAATCGGCGCGAGTCGGTGTGGCAGGTACTTCAGGCAACTCGGCGGCGCTCGTTTCAGGCATCGCGACTGATGACTTGGATCTCGCGTTAGTTGCGGCGCACATCGCACAGCAGACGGCAAAGGTGATGAAGCCCCACGACCAGAGCTGTCCCTGGCGAGCGATGTCATATGCCGGCTCGAACGCGAACGGGTACGACAGCAGTGCGAGCAGCGACCCCGCGTTCGACAAGGCGTACAACCGATACGGCAGCAGTCCGGGCCTTATTCGCGCGAACCATGCTTGCAGCAATGGTCCGGTGGCCGACAGCAGGAAGTAGGGCAGTCCGACGCATACCGTCAGCAACTTCAAGATGTGCATGGTTGGATCGTCGGCCGATCCCGGTTTCCAACTCGCAGCGGGAGTGATTGGTCCGATCAGCGTCGCGACCAACAGCAGCACCACATGCAGCGCGGCTTGTCCTGATTGGGACAGATGCCGTGTCGTCAAATGGGCGTAGAGGTATCCCGCAAACAGTGTCACCTGAAAGAACAACATGCAGACGGTCCACACCGCCGGACTGCCGCCGAACCAGGGCAAGATCGCCTTGCTCAGCAACGGCTGCACTTGAAACAGCAGGAAAGCACTCAGGAATGTGGTCAGTGCAAACATCATGCAGCAGTCTGCAATGCGGCCGATGGTCATGCCGAGACCGGCGTCCGCCGATCCCTGCAAAGCGGTCGCTCGGCAGAGGCGGTGCCGACTTTTCGGATTGTGCGTGCCGCTCGGTTGCCTGCTGGCTCGACAGTGGCCAATCTGCTGAGGTCGATTATAGGGAGCTTCTCATGTCCACCAGCAACTCGTCGTCACAATCAGTGGGCTCTTGGCCGCTCGGGCCGTTTCTGGAAGGTTTGCGAGCCGAGCCGATTTCGTCCGAGCCAGGCCGAGCAACCTGGCGTTTGAAGGTTACGGAGCAACACCTGCGGACTTACGGCATCCTGCATGGTGGAGTGGTCGCGACCCTGCTCGACACGGCGATGGGACGAGCTGTCTCAACGCTCTGCCGCGACGATCAGAATTGTGTGACGGTGCAACTCAACGTCAATTTCATTCGACCCTCTTGGAGTGGCGAGGTGCTGATGATCACCGGAGACGTTCCGCATTCCGGTCGGCAAACCGCAGTGGCTCGCGGCGAGATTCGCACGGCAGCAGGAGTGCTCGTCGCGACTGGAACGGGTACGTTCATGTTTGTCGCGCGTCCGGCCGAAGGGCAGCCGCTGTTCGTCCAACAGCCGGAAGACACGCTGCCGCCTCAGGGTGTCGTCGCAGGGACCGGCAGGAAGTAGAGGCCGATGGCCAGGATCAGATAGATCGCCACCAGCATCACCCCTTCCATCCAGTGTGACTCGCCGTCATGGGTCAGATTGCGTACCGCCAGAATCGTGATCGCCAAGCCGATGACCTCGAATTCCGTAAACACCAAATCCATGCGCTGACCGGTCGCGAAACCGATGAAGACCAACAACGGAGCCACCAGCAGCGCGATCTGAGTGCTCGAACCGACCGTGATGCTCAAGGCCAGATCCATTTTGTCCTTGCGGGCGAATCGCACGGAATTGATCAGTTGAGCCAAATTGCCGACTGTGGCCAGCAGGATCACGCCAGCGAAAACGTCTGACAGTCCCATCAGCTTCGCGGTTGCCTCGACCGATCCGGTCAGCACTTCGCTGACCACGGCGATGACGATCGTCACTCCCACCAACACCATAGAGGCGACGCGGACGCTCCAGAGCGAAGCGGTGTGCCCCATCTCGTCCGGCGTCCGCTCGCCCAGCAAGTGCTTGTGTGTCTTGAGCGAAAACAGCAGGCTCAAACCATAGACCAGAAACAGGATCACGGCGATCTCGACGCTGATCTCGCGAGTGGAGGAGTTCGCCGAGTGAAAGAACAACGCGGGCACCATCAACGCTGACACCGCGAGAAACAGCAGGCCAGAGCCCAGCGAGGCCGATTCCCGATTGAAGTACTGTACGCTGCGACCGGTTCCGCCGGCGATCATCGCGACGCCCAACACGAACAACAGATTTCCCAGGATCGACCCGACGATCGACGCCTTCACGATCTCGTCCAGCCCTTTGTACAGCGCGGAGATGGCAATGATCATTTCCGGCGCGTTGCCGAGCGACGCGCTGAGCAGCCCTCCCAAATTCGGTCCCAACACATGCGCGAGGCTCTCTGTCGCCCGCTCCATCAAGCTCGCCAGCGGCACGATCGAGATCGCCGACGTCAGGAATACCAGCCAGGGCGCGGCTTCAAACCAGTCGAGAGCCAAGGACACGGGGACCATCGCCAACAGCCAGTAAATCCGCATCCTTTCGTCTCCATCTGGTCTCGCGTGCGATCATCGCTCGCCTGCGAATCGTAGTGCTGCTGATCCACGATGCAAAGGATTTTCCGAACCGTAAACCTGTCGCATCCGTCACGACCGGAAGTCTTTCGCTCATTGGCTCGACCGCTGCGATGCGTTGAGTCGCGCTGCGGAAGGCCATTTTGCATCGCATTAAACAGCCAGCGTGGTTCTTATTGAAGTTTGGCGGGTAATCTTGAGCACAATGGGAGAGACCTTCGATTTTCGGCGATTGCGAGACGACTTGCTGTCGCTCCTGCTGCTCGGCGCGGTGGCGTATCTCGGCCTCAGTCTGGTGAGCTGGGACGCGGCCGATCCACCGTCGACGCAGACGTATCCGGTGCGCGCGATGGCTCACAATTGGGGCGGGAATCTCGGGGCGTATCTGATCTACGGCTTGCGGACGGTCACGGGACTCGGTGCATATTTCGTATGGCTGTCGCTGTTGGCGTTGGATGTGCGGCTGTTTTCGCGGCGCGAGGTCGTCGGCTGGGGAGCGGTCATGTTCGGCTGGTCGTTGCTGCTGATCGCGGTCTGCGTCGGTTTGCAATTGCTGATGCCCGGACTTGGCGGCGGGCAGATCGTCGGCAGTGGCGGATACGTCGGAGCGTGGGGCGTCGCGTTGTTGCAGCCGTTGTTCTCAAAGGCCGGGCTGATGATTGTGCTCGGCTCGTGTGCAGCATCGGGCCTGTTGCTGGCGGGAGACATTCTGCTCGTCGATGCCGCGCTGGACTGCGTCGCCGCGCCGATGTGGGTCGTCAACTGGGTCGCGTTTGGTAAAGCCAAGCGACCGGTGAAGGAAAAGCCGGTGAAGCCGAAATTCGAAGCGCCGCTCGCGGTGCGCGAGTCTCTGCCGCTGGAAGAGGTCTTGTCTGAGTCGGTCAAACCGACCAGCGCGGAGGAGGCCGCTGGCAGTGCCGTGGACTTGCTCGATTCAATGAATGCCGAAATCGCAGCGGTTCTCCACGAAGTTGAATCTCTCACGGCCGCGGCGGTCCCGAGCGAAGTCGAAGCTGCTCCGACCGACGACTCGGAACGGCTGCCGATCAAGGTCAATCCGCCCGTGTCGGTCAAGTCGGATCGCGAGCAAGTCATCGCGCAGCTCGAAGCTGGCAGCCAGCAAGCGGACGGTTCGCAGTACGTCCTGCCGAGCCTCGAAGCGCTCGAACAGCCGGCGGAGTTCCCTTACGAAGAACTGGCGAAGAAGGCTCAGGTCGCTGCGGTCACGCTCGAAAAAACATTCACCGAGTTCGGCCTGAACGTGAAGATCAACGAGATCGACACGGGGCCGGTGATCACGCAGTTTGAGCTGTCGCTCGAAGCGGGCCTGCGGCTCAACAAGGTCATGGCGTTGGAGAACGACCTCGCGATTGCGCTCCGCGTGCCCGCCGTGCGCGTCGTCGCGCCGATTCCGGGAAAGAATACCGTCGGCGTCGAAGTACCAAACGAAAAGCAAGTCATGGTCCGCCTGCGCGAGCTGATCGAAGCCTGCCCGCAAGACACCGAAAAGAAGCGCATCCCGCTGTTTCTTGGCAAGGACGTCAGCGGGCGGCCGATGGTGATGGACCTCTGCAAGATGCCGCACCTGTTGATCGCCGGTCGCACGGGAACGGGCAAGAGCGTCTGCCTCAATACGCTGATCCTCTCGATCTTGATGACTCGCAGCCCCGACCAGGTGCGGATGCTGATGATCGATCCGAAGATGGTCGAGCTGTCGCCGTACAAACGGATTCCGCACCTGATGCACCCGGTCATCACCGACATGAAAAAGGCCGAGGCGGTCCTCGCGTGGGCCGTGGACAAGATGGAGGAGCGGTACGATCTGCTCGCTCGTGTGGGCGTGCGGCATCTCGACAGCTACAACGCGATGACCCGCGAGGAAGTGCTGCGTCGCTGCGGCCTGACCGCCGACTGCGCCGAAGCGGACTCGATTCCCGAGCAGATGCCGTACATCGTCATCGTCGCTGACGAGATGGCCGACATGATGATGACCTCCGGCAAGGACGTCGAAGGGCACATCATCCGCCTCGCTCAGAAGTCGCGAGCGGTCGGCATCCATCTGGTCCTCGCCACGCAGAAACCGACGGTCGATGTCATCACCGGCCTGATCAAGTCGAATTTGCCCGCCCGAATCGCGTTCCAAGTCGCGAGCCGAACGGATAGTCGGGTTGTGCTCGACGAGAACGGAGCCGATCGGTTGCTCGGCAACGGCGACCTGCTGTTTCTCGTGCCGGGAACCAGCAACCTCGTGCGCGCTCAAGGGACGTATGTCAGCGACAATGAGGTCAACCGCATCATCGACCACTTCGGCGATCAAGCTCCGCAATACAGCGCTGAGATCGCTCAAGCCGCGTCGAAGGCCCTCGCCACCGGCGACGGCTCCAGCGGAGGCCCGCGCGAGAAAGATGATCTTTACGAACCAGCCGTCGAGATCATCATCCGCGAAGGTCGCGGCAGCGTATCGCTGCTGCAACGCCATCTCGGCATCGGCTATGGCCGAGCCGCTCGCTTGATCGACTACATGGCTGAAGACGGTATCGTCGGCGACTACAACGGCAGCCAAGCCCGCGAGGTGCTCTACAACCTCGAACAATGGGAAGCGATCAAAGCCTCCCGCCTGCCGATGGAAGCGGCGGTGTGACCTGTAGGTTGGGGACTCTTGCCCGACCGGGGATTGTTTTTCGGCTTGGTTACAGACTTCTGAAAAGACTCTGATTGCAGTTCGGAGATCTGCCGATATAATCCCACGCTGTCGCTTGAGGAGGTTCAATCATGGCACGCCAATCTTTCAATCGTGTTGTCCGGGCTTGGGAATAATTCCGCCCGTGATCCGTGCTGACTTTCGGTGACGCCTTTGCGAACTGACAGTCTCTCGCTCCACGTTATTGATGCTGTTCCCAAGCCATTCTCCGCGCGTTGCTCACCCTGACTTGTGTGTACGCGGAACGTGTTTGGCTGCGCGTCGGTTCCACTGCGGATTCCGGCCTGCGCTCGTGTTCCCGTGCGCGAAACTTGCGTTGAATTCTTTCTGGGAACGAACATATGAAACCGCGAACAAACTCGCGCAATTCCAATTGGAAACAGTTCTGTCAACAACTCGGAGAAGGTGATGGCGTTGATCCTCGGCTGGCAGCTCGCCAGTCGTCTGGCTCGCGCCGTCGAGAGGACGATCGCAAGACGCAACAATTCTGCCAGCAAGTCGCCCATGTGCTCGAAGCGGTACTGACGGGCGAGGCCAGAGATGCGGACTTGCAAGACTTGAACGTCGCTAGCGTCGTGCCCGCGCCTCATGCGGGGCGATTGCTGGTGACGGTGCAATCGTGGGCGGAGGATGCGCTCAGCCGTTGGTCAGTGATTGACGAAAAGCTGCGCCGAGCAGCCCCGTGGTTACGTTCAGAATTGGCCGCGTCGATCTCGCGCCGTCGGATTCCGGAGTTGGTGTTTCAATTCGTGGGGCCGAATGCGGCAACCGATTCGGGTCGGGACGGAGTTCCAACCTACGGTGATTCAGGAGAGGAGGTCGGCGATGCGTGACCGCAAACTCCCGGATCATGTTTCGTGTTGGCTGGCCGGGCCGTTACCGAGCGACTGTCGAGTCGCGCTGCAACGGCTCGCGACGGCCGACGATGTCGTGCATGTCGCCGTCATGCCCGACGTGCATCTGGTCGAAGAGGTTTGCAACGGTGTCGCCGTCGCCACCACCGACTTGATTTATCCCCAAGCGGTGGGAGGCGACATCGGCTGCGGCATCGTCGCCGTCGCGGCGGATTCAACGGCCGAGCCGCTTGAAGACGAATTGGTCTCCCGACGAGTTCTCGATCGTTTGAGTGAGCAAATTCCTGGCAATCGTCATCCGGCCGTCACGGCTGCGGCTGAATTGCCGGACGACCTTTCGTGCGAGCGGCTCAGCAACGACCGGCTGACGAAGCTGGCCGAACGTGACGGTCGCGTGCAACTTGGCACGTTGGGACGCGGCAATCACTTCGTCGAACTGCAACGAGATGACGACAGTCAGTTGTGGGTGATGATCCACTCTGGATCGCGCGGGATCGGCCAAGCGATTTCGCAATGGCATCTCGACCGCGCGCGGCAGGCCAGTCGGCAACGATTGGTTTGTGTGTCGGCCAGCAACGATGCCGGGCAGCAGTATCTTCACGACATGGCTTGGGCAAGACGGTATGCGAGTGCCAATCGCCGAGCGATGCTCCGCGCCGTCGAGAAGGTCTTGTCCGATGTGACGGGCTGTCGATTGGATTGGGCCAGCTTGATCGAAACCGATCACGATCATCTGATCCGCGAGCAGCACTTCGGCCGCGACTTGTGGGTTCATCGCAAGGGAGCACAGCCCGCGTCACTCGATCAACTCGGTTTAATTCCCGGTTCGATGGGGACTCGCAGCTACCTCGTGCGCGGTCGAGGCTGCGCGGAGTCGCTGAATTCAAGCTCTCACGGAGCCGGTCGAGCGTTACCTCGCTCAATCGCTCGGCAGCAGATTGGCCAACGGCAGTTGATTCGCGAGATGCACGGCGTCTGGTTCGACGATCACCGCAGCGACCAATTACGCGACGAAGCGCCGTCGGCCTACAAAGACGTGCAAACCGTCCTGCGAGCACAACGCGACCTGACGGCGATTGTCCGCGAATTGCGGCCGATGTTGGTCTACAAGCGGTGACGGAAAGGCAGCAAGCTACTGCGGCAACCGCTCGGCCAGCTTGGTGCAGATGTCGTAGAGCAGATCGAGTGACGCTTTCGCCTCTGCGCGGCTGATCGTCAACGGTGGACTGATGCGCAACACCTTGCCGGCCAGCGCGCCGAGCAGGTGGATGCCGTCATCGCCGAGTCCGAGGTACGCGGCTTCGACGATCTTCACGGCGACTTCGTTGGCGGTCAGGTTGCCGCGCGGGGCGCATTCGATGCCGTACACGAGGCCCTCGCGTTCGCCGCGGACTTTGGCGATCAGGCCGGTTTCCTTGAGACGGTTGAGGCCCTCGAAGAACGCGGCCGTGAGCGACCGCGTGTGTTCGAGAATCGGATTGGTTTCGAATTCATCCAACGTTGCGAGCACCGCCGCGCAGCCGATCGGGTTGCCGGACCATGTGTCGGAGGCTTCGCCATATTTCAGGCTGGCGATAAAGTCCGCTCGACCGACCACCGCGCTGACCGGCACGCCGTTGCCGAGCCCTTTGCCGAGTGTCACGAAGTCCGGTTCGATGCCGTAGGTCTCGAAGGCGTACATCCGGCCGCAGCGGCCAAAGTTGGCTTGCACTTCGTCGAGAATGAACGCGACGTCGTGCGCTCGGCAGAAGCGTTGCAGTAGTTGCAGGTACTCGACCGGCGGATGATAGCTGCCGCCGCCGCCGAGGTACGGTTCGGTGATCAGACAGTTAAGACGATCGCCGTACTCAGCCGAGAGCGTTTCAAGTTCGTTCACGTACGGCGCGGGATCGAACGGTGCGCCGTACTTGCTGGCGTCATCGCACTCTGCCATTGGGAAGGCAATGAACTTCACTCGCGGGTCACGGTCGTGATCGGTCTCGCAACCGGTGACGGCTCCGGCGAGTCCCTTCTTGCCGTGAAAGCCGTATCGCGTGGCGAGAATGATGTCGCGCGATTCGTCCCGATGCAGACAGGCCCAGATTGCCTTCTGTACTGCTTCACTGCCGGACGCGGCCCATATGACTGTCTGCAATCGGCTGCCGCCCGGCGAGGCCTGCAGGCTCTTGACCAACCGCTCCGTCGCGCGAGTTTCGATTTCCGTCACGGCGTTATAGGCCGTCAGCGGCACGGCCGGGTAGTAGTCGTCGAAGCCGTTCGATGGTTTCAGCATCTCGGCCGACCAACCCATGTAGCCTGCCAACCGTCCGAGCCAGCGTTTTGGATTGTGTCCCAAGTTCGCGACCAACACACCAGAACTGTAGTCGTACAACCGCCGATTCTCCGGCGTCCAATGGAATACCCCCGCCGACTTCGCAAGCACTGCCTGGGTTGGAGTGAACGTTCGCAGCGCGAGCGCTTCGTAGTCAGTGACTGCCTGGCGAGCGGCATTGGAGCGGATTTCATTCGGGAACTGGATCGGCGTGGTCATGTTGGTTTCTGTGGTGAGTATTTACTGGGAGGCTGAGAAAACAAGTGACGGTCTGCTATCGTCCGGAAGGCGTGTCGGCTCGAAGTGGGAACGGTTGTGGGGACACGCTATCAAATTGTTTCCAAGGGCGACAAGGACGTCGCTGCTTCAGGTTGTGACTTCCATGCGCAAACTTCTGATTGGTTGTGGATACCTTGGTGAGCGAGTCGCGCGGGAGTGGCTCCGGCAGGGGGACGAGGTTTGGGTGCTGACGCGATCAACGGCGAATGCTGAGCGATTTGCGAGTCTGGGGCTGAAGCCGGTGATCGGCGATGTGCTTGATCCGGAGTCACTTGAAAAATTGCCGGGTGCGGAGAGCGTGCTTTACGCGGTTGGCTTCGATCGGTCGGCTCAAGCCAGTAAACGAACAGTCTATGTCGATGGTCTGAGCAATGTCCTGAGCAAAATCGGATCGAAGTGCGAGCGATTTCTTTACGTCTCCAGCACGAGCGTTTACGGACAAGATGCAGGCGAGTTGGTCGATGAATCTTCGCTAACGAGGCCGAAGGAAGAGAATGGCTGCGTCTGCCGTGATGCCGAAGCGGTTGCTCGACAGGTCAAGAGTACCGCCATCGTGTTACGACTCGCCGGGATTTACGGGCCGGGTCGCCTGCTGGCTCGCGTTGAGCAGCTTCGTCGAGGAGACCGGCTGGCGGGCAATCCGAACGCCTGGCTAAATCTCATTCACGTCGATGACGCCGTGCGAGCCGTGTTGGCGGCGGAGACTCGCGGCGTTTCGGGGGCGACGTATTTGGTGTGCGACGATCTGCCTCCGCGTCGGCACGAGTACTACTCTGCGTTGGCCCAGATGGTCGGAGCACCTGTTCCAAAATTCGAAGAGCTTGCCGCGGACGCACCGGAACGACAGCGGCTCAACAAGCGCTGCGTGAATCGGCGGTTGCGAGAGGAACTGCGCGTCGAGTTGCAGTTTCCGACGATCAACGACGGACTGCGTTCGTCGCTGGAGGCGACGCGATAAGTGGTGCTGACTCGACGCGGACGAAGTACCAACGACCGACCGCCGATTCCGAGGAATAGATCGGCTGCGGTTCCGTTGCGGAACGTTCAGGGTTGTTATCGATGGGGATGTTCATCCAGGCCACTCGGCCTTGCGCATCGACGACTCGGTAGGTGCCTGGCGAAATCAGTTCTGGCAGCAAAACGACCGACACGTCGAATTCCGAAGACACTGAAACTGTTCGGCCAACTTGGGCAACAGCCAGCGAATTGTGAACGGTGTCAGCGGCCGAGGGGCGATCTGGCAGATTACGAACTTCGGCCGACAGGCGATGAGTCGCTTCTGCGGAGCGATCCGAATTCCATGCGGAGGCAAACAAGCCCGTACACGCAATTAACAACAGGAGGCGAACGGCCATGATGAATTCCCGAGGTGTCGTACGTTGAGCTTTCCTGTTAAACGAAGGTCGCCAATCGGATCGATTCCGGCAGATTCCGCCGCAGAGGATGTCTTTGGATGTGGATCGGCCCAAATCGTGACAGCGCTTTGGTGAAACTGATCCGGTTCTGCCGAAGCCGACAGTGAGGCTTGGCGTGGCAACGGTCCTATCGGAGAGTCGGAGGGCGTCCGGTTGTTCGGGTTGTACGCAAAGCGGAAACCGCGTCGGGTTTTCCGCTTTCGGAGGGTCGAATTCGGTCATTAGAGTCTCACGCGTCAAGCCGATCTTTCTTTCAGGACGCGAGCGAAAGGTCGTGCGCTTCCCGTGTTTGAAGTTCGGGAGGCATCGGCAGGGCCGCGTGCTCCTGTTCCGTGCGGCTTTTAGGTGACATCGATGTTGCTGACCTCGTGGTTGTTTGGCTGGCCTGGCAGAGCCCGGTCGCTCGCGATCGACTTGCCTCGGATTCGGCACCGCTCGCGACCGCATGAGGTACGTCGCTGGATGGCTCCCAATGTTGAGACGCTGGAGGTGCGTCTGGTTCCGACGTCCATCAGTCTCAGCGGGAATGACTTGCTCATCGAGAGCGTCGGCAATGTTTCTAATCTGGATCTGCTGGAGATTCGCCAAGATTTCACCAGCAGCAGATTCATCGTCAGCGATCCCGGACAGGCTTTGAACACGTCCATTCCCGGAGCGATTGGCTCGGGGACGAATGTCGTCCAGATTCCGTTCGCAAGCGTCACCAATGCCAAACGCCTGGTCGTCAACACATTCGACGGCACAGACCGCATCACACTTTCAGCGGTCGGCGGCAACTTTGGGCTCAGTCCAGTGATTGAGGCCGGCGGCGAACTCGACGACGAGATCAATTCCACAGCGGTGGTCTCGGTAAAAACGCTCAATACCCATCTGCGGTTGTCAGCCCAGAACATTCGACTGGGAGCCAACCTCACGACCAAGGGCGGACTAATCACGTTGAATGGCAACGTCCTCCTGACGAACAACATCACCCTGACCACGGCCGGTGCCGCGGTGCAACTTAATGGTCAGCTGGATTCCACACCGGGACCGAGCAACTACACGTTGGTCACGACTCCCCGATCGTACGGCAATGCAAAAGCGCAGGCCGCTGTGGATGTGCCGGGGGGGTATTTGGTCACAATCCGATCGGCAGCAGAACAGGCCGTCGTGAAGAGTGTGGCTGGAGCCAATGCGGTTTGGATCGGCGCTTCAGATCTGGATCCGGTCACCGACGGGCATTGGAAATGGGACAGTGGGCCGGACTTCGGCGTGGATTTTTGGAACTCGAATAGCTTGCCCCCCGGCCCGGTGAATGGCGAATACTCGAATTGGTTTTCTGGCGAGCCCGATGATTCTCCGACTCCCGGCGACGCGGCCTTCCTGATGGGAAACGACACCGTCGGCAGCAGTACCCATCCGGGGGGATGGAGCGATGGGGACCCCAGCGTGCAGCGGGCCTACATCGTTGAATCGCCCACCTCGTTCGGGTTGACCGTGAATTCTGGAACGGCCAACGTTGAATTGAATGGTCCGGTCGGCAATCTGCTGCCGCTAAGATTCTTAAACGTAACCGCGAATCGGATCGATGTGCTCGGTGGCTCCGTGAGCACCTTCAAGTCGCAGACGTTCAACTCCGGGGTCGCACTCGGCGGACCGACACTCTTACGAGCCGAGGAAGTGAATTTCGCCGGCGGAGGTAATTCGGTCGTCGTCTTGGGATCGGTTCTACCGACTCTGACTCTGGCACCGATCAAGCGCGATGCGCCTATCACTGTCGGTGCCGCGAAAGATGCAGGGGTCGCATCATTCGACGTCACCGACACGGATATCGCGGCGCTGGCGAGCGGATTCAAGTCGATCCTGATTGGCGAACCGCCATACGACCAAGGAGCGTCCTTGGTGCAAAGCAACGGGCCGGTGCAAAGCACCGGGCCGGTGACAATCACCAGTTCTCTTTTCAGCAGTCCCGTATTGATCGCCGGCGGTTCGATTTCTGTCACAGGATTGGATGCCGTTGGAAACAAAGTGGAACTCATCGCCACCAATGGTTCGATCACCGATGGCGGCAACACGACGGCGGACATCACAGCCGGTGTGCTCTACTTGGATTCGGCGACGGGTGTCGGTGCGTCGAACAACGCGATCGAAATCGCCGCGGACGCGATTGCCGCCCGCGGGGCAATCAGCGGCGGTGTGTTTCTGAGCAACAGCCGTGACCTAATGATTGGCACGCCATCCTCGCCCGGCGGAATTTTCACGGACAATGATGTGATCTCCGTTTCGTCCTCCGGTTCGATAACGGTGATTCAACCGATCATCTCGCATGGCGGAGATGTCAGCCTGACAGCGGCCAACGGCATTGCGATCAATGGCGTTCCCATTGATACGGCCGCTGGCGACGGAAGCGGCGGTCAATTCACGGCGGATGCGGGATTGGGGAAGTTCGCGATCAACTCGTTCACCGACTTCGTGGATTGGACGTCTGCCACGCAAGGCTCCTTTGCGGACGGTACGCTCGTCGACATTGTCACGACCAGTTTGGCGAGCTCAACGGCACAACCGAACGCAGGAGACACTCGCTTCAGCGACGGCACTGTTTACTTGCCGGTGCAGGCTTCGGGCGATTTTGTCAAAACGCAATTTTTCCAGCAGGGCGAGTCTGTCACGTTTAATTTCCAGAAGCCGCAGTTCGGGTTGTTTCTGCACTTTGATGGGGTGCAGTACCAGGGGACGCCTTTTCCTGGAACTCCACTCGATCTGTATTCGTTCAACACCCCCCCCTCAAGAGTCTCTGGAGACTTCGATTGGGTCGCGAATGGAAACTCGATTCAACAGATCAACGGATCGGCAACAGCCGATCTCGACGGCACGGTCAGGTTTGACGGAGACGTCACTTCTCTGAACATGACTCGCCAGGCGGGCGGAGTGGGTACGTCTGCAGGTACGGAGGGCATCGTCAATTTGCAGTTGGGATTGTTTCGCGCGGGGGGGATCAAGACGAGCAACAACTCGGCCACGATCCGCGCGGCTGACGTGATTCTCGACGGGTTTCTGGATGCCGGCACCGGCCTCGTCACGTTGTTTCCGTCCGGCACGAATCGTCCGATCAACCTCGGCACGGAAGCGGCCGGAAGTTTCAGCCTGACCGATACCGAACTCGATCGGCTCATGGCCGGCGCGCTGCTCATTGGTAATTCAAACAGCGGAGTGATCACCATCAGTGACGAGATCACGCGGCCGACGGTGACGGACATCACGCTGACGACCGGAGGGAATCACGACATCCGGTTCATCAACGCCAACGGGACTTTGGATTCCGCCAACGGCCAGGTGACGTTGCTGTTGAATCCGGCTGGGACGGGAGCCATCACCTCTGGTGGCAGCGCGTTGAAAGACATTCGTGGCATCAACGTCGAATTGTCCTCTGGTTCCGGCGGACTCGGAACCTCCGGTAATCCGATCATCACGGACGCTTCTACCTTGGTGGCCACAACGAATGGAAATGCCTCGGCGTTTCTAAAAGAAATCGATTCCGTGTCGATCGCCTCCCTGGGACTCTCTGCGGGTAGCGGAGTGATCACGCTGACTGGCGGCACGTTCCGACTCGGTGGTTCGAACCGCATTCATGACAGCAGCAAGCTGGTCGTCGAAGCCGGCGCGAAGTTCCAGTTGAACGGTTTCAATGAAGCGTTGATTTCGCTCATGGGAGGCGGGTCAGTGATCAATGGCTCGACGACACCGGCCACGCTCACGGTAAATCTCGCAGGCAACGAAGTGTTTGGGGGAGTGCTTGGCGGTTTGGGGACCGATGAGAACAACTTCGGACTTGCCAAGTTCGGCGTTGGGGCGCTCACACTTTCCGGCACGAACACCTATACCGGCGACACGATCGTCAACGACGGGAAGTTGTTGATAAACGGCTCGATCTCGTCGAACGTGACGGTCAAAACCGGTGCGGTCGTGGGTGGCTCTGGCGAGATCGACAGTACACACGCACTGGTCGTCGAAGGTGGAGCGACGCTGGCACTCGGGAACTCGCCGGCCCGGCTCGATGTCGGCACCTTGTCGCTGCAATCCGGGTCCAGCTTCAACGTCAAATTGAACGGCATGAACGCCGGAACCGAATACGACCAGATTCACGTGACCGGCACCGGCGCGTCGCACGGCTTGGTGACGATCGGGACCAACGTTACTTTGAACTCGGTGCTTGGCTTCACAGCGACTGCTGGTAACACGTTCGTGATCATCGACAACGACGGGAACGACGCTGTCAGCGGCACGTTCAAGAATCTGGCTCAAGGGGCGTTGCTGACGATCAGCGGCAAGAAGTTCCACATCGTCTACGACTACGAAAGCGGCGACGGCAACAAAAACGATGTCGCCTTGATCCTCAACAGCCCGCCAGTGATCAACAATCAGAACTTTTCGATCAACGAAAACAACGCCAACGGCGCAAATGTGGGAACAGTCGCCGCGACGGATGCCGATTCCGTGGTTACCTTCGAAATCACTGGCGGCAATACCGGGAATGTGTTCGAAATCGGTCTCACTACCGGGCAGATCACGGTCGCCGATGCCACCGGATTGGATTTCGAGCGAAACCCAAGCTTTAGCCTAACCGTCCGAGTCACAGATGACGCAGGAGCGAGCAGCACCGCTACAATCACCGTCGATTTGACGAATGCCGCGCCGAGCCTGCCGAAGGACACTAATTCAGCCTCCGACTTGGTTTCGGAAGCGGCAATCACCGGCGATCAAGTCGGAATCAGGGCAAGCAGTGCCGATGTGCATGGCGGCACCGTGACGTTCCGCTTGACCGACACCGCCGGTGGACGATTCTCAATCGACTCCGACACGGGAATCGTCCGAGTTGCGAATGCGAGCTTGCTTGACTTCGAATCCGCGACCAGCCATCTGATCACCATTGAGGCCAGCGACCAGGTCGAAGTGACGACCCAGGACTTCACGATCGTCGTGACCAACGCCCCACCGAGCGTTCCGGTCGATGGTGACAATGCGGTGGACGCGATATCTGAAGGAGTCATGACCGGTGATTCTGTCGGCATCACCGCTGTCAGTAATGATGTTCACGGTGGCAGCGTCACGTTCAGCTTGACTGATGACGCTGGAGGCCGTTTCGCCATTGGTTCGACCACGGGGATCGTGACGATCAAGGACGTCACGCTGCTAAATTTCGCTTTGTCGACCAGCTACACAATCATCGTCCGAGCCAGCGATGATCGCGACGCGGTGTCGAGCAGTTTCACGATCAACGTGAACGGCGCCGCTCCCCCAATGCCGGTGGATCTCGACGATCACGCCAACTCCGTCCCCGAAGGTGCACTCGAAGGCAGCCGTGTGGGGATCACGCTCTTTTCCAAAGACGCGCAGGGGGAGGATGTCTTTTATCGACTGACGAACGATGCCGGGGGTCGCTTCGCGATCGATCCGCTGACCGGCGTGGTCACCGTCAAGCAAGGCCGGCTGCTGCGATTCGCGGATGCGATGTACACGATCCGAGCAGTGGCGGTCGACGCTCTGAAGCATTCTTCACAAGAACAACTTTTTACCATTTCGGTGACTCAAGTTCTGGCGGATGCGCTGCCGCTGGCCTCCATCCTGCCCGCTCGCGTCAGGGTGGTCGAAGGGGACTCCGGCCCGAACTTCATCACCTTTCTCGTGAAGCTCAACAAGCCGTCCGACAAAACGATCACAATCGACTTCTCCACGCGACGCGGTGATGACCCGGCCTTTAAGAGACCCGAAGGAATCAGTGACGCCACTCCATTTGCGACGGACCAGCCTGGCTCGTTGGACTTCTTCCACTCATCCGGAAAGCTGATCTTCGATCCGGGCGTCACCGAGCAACCATTGCGCGTTCAAATCCGTCCGGACGACACACCTGAACCCAACGAGTTGTTCTTTGTCCAGCTTCAATCGCCGGTGAATGTCAAACTGGCTCCGCAGCAGTCCGTCGCCATTGCACAGATCTTGGACGACGATTCCGTACCGCAGTTGATCGTAGCGAACACGAAGGTGCTTGAAGGAGACTTCAACGGTCAGAACGAACTGGTCTTCACCGTGCAGTTAATCGGCGACTTGCCACCTGGAACCGATTCGGTGACGGCCGACTACTTCATTGGCAACATTGCCATCGACACCGCGATCGCCGGTGACGATTACGGCATCGCCTTCGAGTCCAAACTCAACGGCGAGATGCCGACTTTCACCAACCAATTGACGTTCACCAACAATCTCCGCACGCGTGAAGTTCATGTCCCAATCAGGGGAGATACCGATCCCGATTCCGAAGCGGAAAAAACGGTAAGCCTGCGATTACAGAATCACGACATTCCCGCAACCCTCGGACTGTCACGCCGGGAGGCCGTGGGGACGATCATCGATGACGACTCCGCCACCAACGTCGTCGTGTCGATCTCTCCGGCAGTCTTAAAGACGCGTGAAAACGGCCGTCCTGACGACAAGCCGGTCATGTTCGACGTCAAGCTCATCGGCAAGCCGACCGGCACAGTTTCCGTGAGCTACACCACGGTCAACGGCACCGCCACCGCTGGCTCCGACTTTGCAGCCACGAGCGGCACGATCGAATTCACGCTGGCGGACATTCTGGCTGGCATCGTCCAGAAATCGATCCCTGTGACTGTCTTTGGCGACACGGCAATTGAACCGGACGAGATCTTCACCGTCGCGCTCTCGCTAGCACCCGGTGCCCCCTCCGAAGTCTCGATTGATCCGGATCTGGCATCCGGCAAGGTCGTCATTCGCAACGACGATCAGGCGATTCTGACGGAAGACGGCGATGAGTTGGCATTGGGATTGAGCAACGAGCTGACCGCACTTCTGGGTGCTGGTGCCAAGAACAACCCCGCGCTGCTGGCCGCACTGCGAACGCAAGCGGCGCAGATCATTGCAACTCAGGGGCTGACCAAAGCGATCGTCATCATCATCGACCCCGTCGATTTTGTGATGACTGATCCCGACGGCCGCCAGTCGGGCTATACGGAATCCACTGGCTCCGTGAATCAGATTCCCGGCACGTACTACTCCGGCGACGGCGCGGTCGAATTGCTGATCGTCCCGTTGCCTCCCGACGGCACCTACAACGTGCAGCTTGCGGGGCTGGGTGGCGACTTCAACGCTTCGATCACGGTCGTCGATAGCAATGGCAAATCCACCAACATTGTCAGCCAAAATCTTTCCGAAGGCGCGACAAGCAGCATTTCATTTCAGGTCGGCAACACCGCGACCACGATCCCCGTAGGGCTGGGCCAGGCTGCGGCCAATTCCGTCGCGACTGCGATCGGGGTCGTCGGAGCCTTCGGGAATTTGGACTTTCGTCTGGCCTTCGCGAGGGCTCTGAACGAGGTGATATCGGACGACGTTAAATTCGATGAGCCTGACTCTCCAACGACGGGGTTGATCTACTGGCTGATGATTTCCGCCCAAGTCGCAAGGCAGCAGATCTTCGGACCGCTGTGGCAATCACTGGAGTCTCCCGTGGGTGAGTTGCTCGGTGAGGCCAAGCTCCCACGAATTGCGATCCCCTCCGAGTTTGTCGATCAGTTTTGGAGTCAGGTTGGCCAAACGCTGACTGGTGTGCCGTCGGGCATTTATCGTCTTGGCAACATGCTGGAAAGTGTGATTCCAACACTCCTGCCACGTCGCATTCGGTCGACGACACCGCGAGCCGGCGAGCAAAGCCAACCCAACACACCCCCGGTCAACAACGGTGTGAAATCGAAGCGTTCCTCGCTCGAACGCCCGCGCTCTACGCCAAACACGCCACCCTCCAGCGAGGGCCAAGCACCTCGGCCGAACAAGCCCAACGCCGCAAAAGACAAGTCGGCTCAAACTCCCGACTCTAAAAAGTCCGACGAACAGCAAGTCAATTCGTCACACTCGTACTGGCCGTGGTTCGCAAGCAAAGACCAGAGAGCCGCGACGACGTCCGCGGATCGTCGGAGAGCCTGACAAGCCGCGTGAAGTCGATCAATTGACCAAGAGAGGCATCCCTTCGCCTCCCGTGTCTGCCGCGCCGGACAGGCGGCAGATGTGCGGATCGCACGCGATCGCATGCACCAGCGCGAACCCGCCGTGACTCTTGGATGCACGCTCGATGGCGTGCTGCTTCCGAACCTCCGAGCAGACCAACTCCGGGATGCGAGCCTGACACTTGATCGTATCCCCCTGGCAATCGAAGCGAGGCGCGAGGACCGCGTCGCTGACGCTCATGCCGAAATCGAGCACGTTGAGCAGCACTTGCAACACCGCCGTAATGATCCGAGTCGCTCCGGGAGCACCCAGCGCCAGCACCGGTTGGCCACCGCGGTAGACGATCGTCGGCGTCATGCCGGTTGAGCGTCCCTTGCGCGGCGCGATGCCGTTCGGCCCGCCCGGCAGCGGATCGAAATTGATCATCGAGTTGTTGTACATGAACCCCAAACCGGGTGTGATTACGCCTGACGACGATCCCAGCGAGTGGGTCAGCGAGACCCAATTGCCCCAGCGATCGGCGACGGTGACCTGCGTGGTGCTCTTCGATTCCGTCGAACCGCGCGACACGTCGATCGGTTTGCCGGATTCGATGATCGCTCGCCAATGGCTGATCCGTTCGGGAGCGAGCATCCAATGCACGCGATCCGGCTCAAATTCGGGATCCCCCAGCATCCGATTGCGATCTGCGAACGCCGCCTTCATGGCCAGCGAGACGCGCAGGATGTACTTCGCTGAGTTGTGTCCCAGACATCGCAGATCATCCGCCTCCAGAATCTTCAAGATCTGAGCTAGCGTCGGTCCGCCATGCGGCGATTGATTCGTGACAATCTGAAAGCCGCGGTAGTTGATGACCGTCGGAGTCGCCTCTCGAGTTTTGTAGCCGGCTAAGTCCGAGTTAGTGATCCAGGCATTGTTCTTTTGCAAGTCGGCGACGATCTCGCGAGCCAACTCACCGGAATAGAAATCATCCGGGCCACGTTCCGCCAATCGTTGCAGCGTCCGCGCATAATCGGGATGTCGAAACTTCTCACCCGCTTCGTAGGTCGAACCGTCCGGCTTCAGCCACACGCGCTTCGTTTCAGCGGTCGTGTGCAGTTTGTCTCGCAACGAAGACGCTTCGGGCCGACTTGCGGGCTCTTTCCAGCTCGTCGCTTTTCCGAAACTGACCGGCCAACCTTCGTCGGCGATGCGGATCGCCGGCTGCAACAGATCGGTCCATGAGCGAGTGCAGAATCGGCGGTGAATTTCACCCAACCCTCGGACCATCCCCGGAACGCAAATCGACCGGTAGCCGTTGTCGTTGACCTTGTCCTTCAGAAAATAACCCCAGCCATCCGGGTTCGGTCGCAGAATCGCGTCCTTCCACATGTCCGGCTTCACAAGTGAACCGGCGACCGCCGGCGCGTCCAGGATTGGTGATGGCGATGTCTGTCCGGCGCGGTGCGACGTCATCACCAGGTAGCCGCCGACCCCACACGAGTGCGGGTCGATCACACCCTGGACGACGGCTGTCGTCACGGCTGCGTCGAACGCGTTGCCACCGGCCGCCAGCACCTTCGCACCTTCCTCGACAGCGATTGGCTGGGGAGCCACAATCATTCCGGGCATGAACACATCTCCCGCGCAGAACCTGACGGAGCGACCGGTCGCCAACCAACCTGGCTGGCTCAAGACCGCGCCCATTGCGGACAGACTATCGCGAATCGACCTCGCCACCAATCGGATGAGGGGCCGGGACCGCAGGATTCGTCATTGGCTGTTGGTCGTTGGCGATTGGCGATTAAATCTTGTAGCCGCAAGTCGTTTTCCAATTGCCAACCGCCGATCACGAATCACCAATCACCAAGTTCTGACGTTTGCTTTCCTGATTGTCACTTTGATCGGTCTCGGTGGATGCGGTTCTGACAAGACATCGAAGACAACTGTGGTGCCACGTGAATTGACGTCGGACGTTGAACGAATCTCGTTGGTTCGTTTCAGTTCTGACGGCAAACTTCTGGTTGCTGGCAGCGCGAATGGTGACGTGCTGGTCTGGAACGCATCGGGCGATCGGCCCGTCAAATTGGAATCCGGTCGCACGTCGCCGCTGGTCAGCATGACGTGGTCACCCGATGGTTTGCTCGCCGTGACGGATTTGGAACTCGGATTCGTTGGCTGGCAATTCGGCAAAACGGAGCCGGATCGCGTGGAGTTTCCACAATTGGCATCCGCAGCCAACTGCATTGCATTTCGACCGAACATCTCCGAACGCGAATTGGTCTTGGGGATGCAGGATGGGTCATTGATCTTCATCGACAACAGCGGCTCCAAGCAGCCCAAGCCGGACCATCGCGGTCCGGTCAAGCAGGCGTTGTATTCGTTGGACGGCAAGTGGCTGGTGACAGCGGGCGCCGACGGAAAGCTGCTGTGGCGCGACGCCGCGACACGTCTGGTTGTGCACTCCGTGAAGGCGAGCGACACCGACATCAGCCGGATCGTGCTGGATTCCGACGGCAAGCAACTGATCAGCGGCGATTGGAACGGGCGGTTGAAGATTTGGGACTTGGCCACTCGCAAATTGGTGCGCGAGTTCGAGCAACCTGAAGCCGTCTCCGGCTTGGGATGGGTTCGCGGTGAATTGATCAGCGGCAGTTGGGACGGAACGTTGCGAGGCTGGGATATCTCTTCGAAACGTGTTCTACGGAGCATCGTGACCGGCGGTGTCATCCATGATCTGGCGACTGATATCGGAACTTCGCAAGTCGCTACGGTCCATTTGGACCGGACGGTTCGAGTCTGGGATTGGCAGGCGGCGACGCCGGAGTAGCAAGCGATTCGGAATTTCCAATTGCGCCGATTCAACCAACTCCCGTTTCAGAATTTGCACGGGTTACCCTGAATTGGCCGCGCAATTTTTGTTCATAAGCGAGCCTTGAGACGGCATGACGAAGGCTTCCCCCGTACCTCGTCATTCTTGAATCGAAGGCCGAAGTATGAACCTCTCTGTGCTCAATTCCGCAACGACTTCCGAGTCAAGTCCTGCCATCGGCGCATACTCGATCGTGCTGTTTTCTGGGATGCTGTTCGGGATGTGCATCAGCGGCAACAGGACTCAAGAGGTCAAAACATGGATGGTTTCGGCAGGAGCGCTCGGACTGTTGGCGTATCTCGTCGGACATCGCGCCGCCCAAGCCCAAGCTCAACAACGGATCGCCACGATGCAGGTTGAGGAACGTCTCGATCGGCGTTCCGATTTTGATCGGCGCCCCGAAGACATGTGCCTCGATCAAGTGAATTCTGCGGCGACGTCCAACTGATCACGGCCGCAGGTCGTCGGGAATCGCGGGAGTCGCTCCCGGTTGCGATGCGACGAAGGCACCCAATCGATTGGCGAAAGTGACGGTTCTCTCCGCCGGCCAGCCATTGAGCCAACCCCACAGCAGTCCGGCCGAACACGCATCGCCGGCTCCGACATTATCTGCTTGTGGATGCGGCTCGAACCGCGCGACAGCACCGCGAACCAAGCCCTCGTGTGTCAGCAAATCCGTCCCCTGCTCTCCTCGCGTCACGACAACATCGCGCAGGCCAGTCGGAGTGAAAGCTTGCAAGAGACGACCTGCACCGCCGGAGTATTCCTCGCGCATCACGGAACCAGAAACATCCTCAGCCAATCCCAGCAGTCGCAATACGATCGGTAATTCGTCCGCATTGAGTTTGATGGCGGTGGCGAGTTCAGCTCCGCGTCGCAGGCTCTCCGCATCAAAGAACGCCACCCGCAGATTGACGTCGAACAGTCGGATTGCCTGCCGCGCGGTTTCGACAAAGCGTTGCACGGTCGCTCGCGACGTCGGACATCGCTGAGCCAACGTACCGAAGACCACCGCATCGGTGGACTCAGCGAGCCGCCTCCATTCCAGAGTCCATTCGAGATGATCCCAAGCCACATTGGCGAGAAAGTCGTACGTCGGCTCGCCGTGATGCAGCGTGATGTCCACTCGTCCGGTCGGATGTGCATCGTCGATCTGTACGAAGTCTGCCGAGAGTCTCCGCATCCGTAATTCTTCCAGTAATCTCCGACCCAACTCGTCGGCCCCCACACGGCTGGCCACAAGGCCACGCCCGCCGCTCCCCGAGCAAAGCTGATGCGCGTGGTACGCCACGTTCAGCGGTGCTCCGCCAAGAATGGCTCGATCGGGAAAGACGTCGAACAGCGACTCACCCAGTCCGACAATTGTGAATGCAGTGCTCATATTTGCGGAGTCCTCAAAGTTCGTGCGCATTCTGCGACAACGCTGCGGCCAACGCGAGAGCCGAGTGCCCGAACGGGCTTCCGGATCGGTGCGACACGATGATTCGTCAAGCTCTTCGCGACTCCTTGCGATTTCGCCGATCCCGGCCGAGCTGACATCCCCGCCTTCCAAGCCACCAGCGAGATGCTCCCGAAGATCACTTTCGGCGACGACAACTACGACACGTTCCTCGAACAAGTCAAAGCCGCCGAGAAGTCATTCCGCTCGTACAAGAAATTCGGCGGCATGGCGGTCCATTCTTAAGAGTCGTTCCAACTCTTGATCCGCCGTACAACGGCTGCCACGCGGCCCCCATAGCTCTGTCACTTCGCGACAGGAAAGCCGAATGCGACGACGGCATTGTGTTCTTTGGACACACGATCAAGAACCAAGTTTCAGCAAAACTCGGCTGTTCTGTCGCGGAGCGACAGGGCTACTTCTTCGGCGTCTCGGCGGCCTTCTTCTTCGACAAGCTTTTCGTGTACCGCTCGAAGGACTCGCGTATCTCCGGGGGAGGCGGCCGGCGAACCGGGCCGATGCCATCGCCCGTTTGCTTGTCCTTGATCGTGTCGTTGCGCCCCGGAGTCTTCTCAGTGATGTTGATGTTCTTCAGCATCTCCTCGAACTGCCGCTGCTTCGCCTTCGCTTGCGGCGAATCGTCATCGGGTTTGGCTTCGAGTTGCTGCTGCATCCGTTCGACGAACTTCTTCATCTGCTCTTCGTTCCAACCTAGTTCGTCGAGCAATTCTTGATCGACTTCACCACGCTCGATCTCTTTTTGAAGTCGCTTGAGCACGAGGTTCGCCGCCTCTTTGGTGAACTCCTCGTTCGCTTCTGCCGGAATCTCCGAGCTGCTTCCAGAGCCGGACGAACCCTTCGGAGCACTGGGGTCTCCTGGCTGACCGGGACTACCACCGTCGGCCGCCAAACCAGCCTTAGTTGACTTCTTCTGTCGAGAGCTCTGCTTCTCGCCACCCTGCTTCTCGCCAGCTTGCTTCTCACCAGCTTGCTTCTCACCAGCTTGTTTCTCACCAGCTTGTTTCTCACCAGCTTGCTTCTCACCAGCTTGTTTCTCACCAGCTTGCTTCTCACCAGCTTGCTTCTCGCCAGCTTG
>Ga0194128_10000496_pt1 | contig 71764 bp, 53 predicted proteins | sample TA2KigCa65mmetaG_FD_148650 | JGI IMG/M metagenome (GOLD analysis project Ga0194128, IMG submission 148650) | Freshwater microbial communities from Lake Tanganyika, Tanzania - TA2015037 Kigoma Deep Cast 65m | ecosystem: Environmental > Aquatic > Freshwater > Lake | place: Tanzania: Lake...
GGGCCCGCGCACAGCAGCACGTCGGGCTGGAACTCGCGCATCGCCGTGCGGATGCAGGCGGTGAAGTCGAACGTCTCCAGCACCTGCTCGGTCGTCGTGTAGCGCAGCAGCTCGCGCGGATCGGCCGACCACGGCGAGTGCACGTTGCCGAAGCCATCGATCAGGTGGCAGCGCGGCGTCGTCATCGGCAGGTCGGCCAGCAGTTCGGCCGACCGCCGCGCCGTCTCGGCGCACAGTCGCGTGTGGAACGGGCCGTGGCCGGCGAGGCGGAACGGGAACTCGCGCTCGCCGATCTTCACCTTGGGCAGATGGGTGAGCAGCGCGGTGACCGCCGCCTCGGTGCCGGCGAGCACTTCGTGGCCGCCGAGGCGGATGCTGAAGTCGCAGAAGGTCTCGTCGCCGCGATCGCGCAGCGCCTGCACGACCGCCTGCGTCGCGACGCGCAGTTCCAGGTTGAGCCGCCAGTCGTCGTCGACGTTGGTCATCAGCACCTGCCCGCCGACGACCTGCTTCTGCAGCGCGGCCATCGTCGCGACGAGGCGCCAGCCCGACGTCGGGTCGAGCGCGCCGCTCGCTGGCAGCGCCGTGTACCAGCCGAGCGAGTTGCCGGCGACGGCGACGACGTCGTAGCGCTCGCGCAGCCGCTCGGCGTGCGCCATCGCGCCGAAGTAGATCAGCTCGGCGGCGTTCTCGCCGTCGAGGTGCAGGCCGGGCCGGTACTTCTCCGCGCCGTCGACCTCGGTGAGCGTCGGGCGGCTCTGCGACCGGCGCCAGTCGTCGCACGCGGCGAGCGCGTCGGCTATGGGACCGGGGCGGATCGTGCGGCCGACGAAGCCGAGCTCGTCCTTGCCGTACGAGCCGCGGCCGGGGCAGAACAGGACGGCGGTGGGCTTGCTCATCGGACGGCCTCCTTCACGATCGCGAGCGCGGCGGCCTCGATGTCGGGTTCCTGCACGAGCACGAGGTTGGCGGCCGCGGCGAGCGGCACGTAGGTGTCGACGGCGGCGACGCGGCGCAGCACGCAGCCGCGCAGGGCCGGGTCCTGGCACAGCGCCGACAGGATCAGCGGGCTCGGGCCGCCGTGCGTCGCGCGGCACTCGTCGACGACGAGGCAGCGGCCGGTCGCCTGGACGTGGCGCTTCACCTCGTCGATCGGCATCGGCGCGAGCCAGCGCAGGTCGAACACGCGCGCCTTGACGCCCTGCGCGCGCAGGCGCTGCTGCACGCGCAGGCTCATCCACAGGCCGTTGCCGTAGGTGACGATGGTCAGCTGGTCGCCGTCGGCGGCGCCGTAGGCCTGCCCTTTGCCGAGCGGCAGCAGCTCGTCGGGCGGCGGGTAGCCGGTCTGCCACAGGCCGTCGTTGGGCGCGTGCAGGTCCTTCTGCATGTAGAGCGCGATCGGCTCGAGGCAGACGCAGACCTTGCCGCGCTGGCTCGCCGCCGCCGCCATCGTGCGCAGCATGCGCACCGCGTCGTCGCCCTTCGCCGGCACGCCGATGACGAGCCCCGGGATGTCGAGCAGCGCGCCGACCGAGTTGTCGTTGTGGAAGTGGCCGCCGAAGCCCTTCTGGTAGGCGAGGCCGGCGACGCGCACGACCATCGGGTTCTGGAACGCCGGCGTGTGGAGCGGCAGGTCGCGGCGGTTCTTGCCGCTGCTGAAGAACTGCAGCGACGCCGCCTCGCCGCGGATCTGGTCGAGCGCGTTGTGGATGTACGCGAGGTACTGGATCTCGGGGAACGGCAGGCAGCCCGCCGTCGCCATGCCCTGCGCGAGGCCGAGGATGGTCGTCTCGTCGAGGATCGTGTTGAACACGCGGCCCGGACCGAACGTGTCGTGGAGCCCGGTCGTCGCGTGGTAGACGCCGCCCTTCTTGGCGACGTCCTCGCCGAACAGGAACGCCTCGGGGTAGGCGACGAACAGGTCGGTCAGCGCCTGTGGGATGCGATACGCGAGGTGGCGCGGGCGCTGGTCGTCCTCCGGCAGCTTGCCGCCGAAGGCCTTGCTGCGCGCCTCGGCGTCGGCGACGCGCACCGTCAGCTCGTCGGCCTTCGGCAGTTGCAGCGGCTGCACGATCGCGTCGACGGTCGTCAGCTTGGGCCGGCGGCTCGCTTCCTCGGCGGCGCGGCGCAGGCGGCGGTCGGTGTCCTCGTACAGCGCCAGCAGCGCTGCCGGCGCGATCGCGCCGCTGCGCAGCAGCAGGTCGGCGAAGCCGAGCAGCGGGTCGCGCGCTTCGTTGCGCTCGATCGCGTCGAGCGCCATGTAGTTGGCTTCGACGTCGCTGCCGGCGTGGCCCATCAGGCGCACGGTCTTGGTGTGCACGAACGCCGGACGGCGCTGCGTGCGCACGAAGTCGATCGCTTCCAGCGCCGTCGCCCACACGCCCGCGTAGTCCTGGCTGTCGCAGGCGAAGTACCGGATGCCGGTGCGGTTCTGCATCATGCGCGCGACGAACGTGTCGGGCGTGCGCACCGAGATGCCGATGCCGTTGTCCTCGCAGGCGAACAGGATCGGGCACGGCTGGCTGTGCAGCGTCGCGGCGCCGGCGGCGTGGAAGCCGGCCTGCGCGGTGGCGTGGTTCATCGACGCGTCGCCGAAGCTGCAGTAGACGACGCTGTCGTACGGCACGCCGGCGGTCGGCAGGCCCAGGCGCTCCATGCGCTGCATCGCCATCGCGAAGCCGACGGCCTTGGGCAGGTGGCTCGCGATCGTGCTCGTCTGCGGCGGCACGTGCGTCGTCGGCGAGCCGAGCACCTTGTGGCGGCCGCCGCTGATCGGGTCCTCGGCCGAGGCGCAGAACGACAGCATCGCGTCGAAGAACGGCGTCTCGCCCTGTCCCTGCCGCAGGCGCGCGGCCATGAACGCGCCGCTGCGATAGTGCAGGAACGCCGTGTCCGTCGTGCGCAGCAGCGCGCCGAACACCGCGTTGGCCTCGTGGCCGCTGCTGCCGATCGTGTAGTAGCTGAGCCCCTTGTCCTTCATCTCGCGCGACAGCAGGTCCTGCAGCCGCGACTGGATCGCCGACTCGAACAGCGCGACCGCCTGCCGCCGGGTCATCGGCGAGTGCGCGACGATCGGCGCGTCCATCGCGCCGCTGGCCGCGGGATCGGCGCCGGGGTGCGAGCGGAGGAGCGTCAGCAGGCGCTCGGTGACGGGGCCTTCACGGCGGAGGGACATGCAGGGCGCGGGATCTTACGGACGCCGACGCGCCGGGGCACGGCGGATGATGGCGCGGCGGCCGACCGATCAGCCAACCCGCCGCCGCCCGACGAACGGCAACATCGCCAACGCCAACCCCGCCGCCCCGGCCGCTGCATGGAACGCCGTGGACGCGCCGTGCGCCTGCCACAGCGCACCGAGCCCGATCGGGCCGGCGAACGCCGCGACGCCCTGCACCGCGTGATACAGCCCGAACGCGCGGCCGCGTTTGTGCGCGCCGGTGAGGTCGGCGACGAGGCCGCGTTCGGCGCCCTCCGTGCAGGCGGCGTGCAGGCCGAGGCCGAGGAACGCCGGCCACAGCCACGCCGCGTGCCGCACGTCGGCGAAGGCGACGAGCACGAGCGCGTGCAGCAGCAGGCCGAGCGCGAGCATGCGGCGCCGGCCGAAGCGGTCCGACAGCCGGCCGAGCGGCGCGGCGAGCGCCGAGCGCACGACGTGCAGCGCGGCCCACAGCAGCGGCAGCATGGCGTCGGCGACGCCGAGTTCGCGCGCGCGCATCAACGCGAACAGGTCGACGCTCGCCGCGACGGCCGACGGCGCCGCGACCAGCAGGAACGGCAGCAACCGCCGCGTGGCCCCGGGCGGGTCGCTCGCGCGCGATGCGCCATCCGATTCCTTCGCGCGCTCCGGCACGAAGCGCACCAGCACGGCGACGCCGAGCAGCCCCGGGATCAGCGCCAGCGCGAAGACGGCGCGCAGCTCGACGCCGAGCGCGAGCAGCGCCGCCGCCAGCAGCGCGCCGAGCAGCGCGCCGGCGTGGTCCATCGCGCGCTGCACGCCATACGCGGCGCCGCGTTGGCCGGCGTCGACGAGGTCGGCGAGCAACGCATCGCGCGGGGCGCTGCGCAGGCCCTTGCCGACGCGGTCGCCGGCGCGCACCGCCGCCATCGTCCACGGCGAACCGACGACCGCGAACAGCGGCCGCAGCAGCGCCGACACGCCATAGCCGGCGATCATCCACGGCTTGCGCCGCCGCTGTCGGTCCGACAGCCAGCCGCTCGCCAGCTTGAGCAGCGACACCGCGCCTTCGCTGATGCCCTGCAGCAAGCCGAGGTGCACCATGCTGCCGCCGACCTGCGCCAGCAGCAGGGGCAGCAGCGGCACGATCAGCTCGCTGGCGACGTCGGTGAGCAGCGACACGGCGCCGAGCGCGAAGACGGCGCGCGGCAGGCGGTTCGCAGTGGGCTCGGCCATGGCGCAAGGATGCGGCCGCCGCCGGCATCCTGCCAGTTGTCGCCGCCGCACGTTGGTCGGGCCGCGGGCGATTCCCTTTGACCGACCGCGGCGCGCCAGTTCCCATCGCCGCCCGGCCGCGCCCTCGTTGACGGCTCGCCGTCGCCGCCCGGTCGCCAATCGCACACTTCTCCCTCCGCCATGTCCGCCGAGCCGACAATCCTCTACACCAAGACCGACGAAGCGCCCGCGCTCGCCACGTACTCGCTGCTGCCGATCGTGCAGGCTTACTGCAAGACGGCTGGTGTGCGCGTCGAACTGCGCGACATCTCGCTCGCCGGTCGCATCCTCGCCGCCTTCGCCGACAAGCTGCCGGCGGACAAGCGCGCCGCGGACCACCTCGCCGCGCTCGGCGCGCTGACGCTGAAGCCGGAGGCCAACATCATCAAGCTGCCCAACATCTCGGCCTCGGTGCCGCAGTTGAAGGAGGCGATCGCCGAGCTGCAGGCGCACGGCCATGCGGTGCCCGACTACCCGGAGACGCCGGCCAACGACGCCGAGAAGGACGCCAAGGCCCGCTACGACAAGGTCAAGGGCTCGGCGGTCAACCCGGTGCTGCGCGAAGGCAACTCCGACCGCCGCGCGCCGAAGGCCGTGAAGGACTACGCGCGCAAGCACCCGCACTCGATGGGCGCGTGGTCGAAAGACAGCAGGACGCGCGTCGCGTCGATGGCGGCCGGCGACTTCTTCCGCAACGAGAAGTCGGTGACCGTGCCGGCGGCGACGACGGTGCGCATCGAGTTCGTCGGCAAGGATGGCGCCGTCAAGGTCCTCAAGGACAAGACCTCGTTGCAGGCCGGCGAGATCCTCGACGCGACCAAGATGAGCAAGAAGGCGCTCGTCGCCTTCTACGAGCAGCAGGTCGCCAAGGCGAAGGCCGATGGCGTGCTGTTCTCGCTGCACCTGAAGGCGACGATGATGAAGGTCAGCGACCCGATCCTGTTCGGGCACGCGGTCCGCGCCTTCCTCGCGCCGTTCGTGCAAAGGCACGCCGCGACGCTGACGCAGCTCGGCGTCGACTTCGACAACGGCGTCGGCGACCTCGTCGAGAAGCTCGGCAAGCTGCCCGAGGCGCAGCGCGCCGCGATCGCGGCCGACCTGAAGGCCGCGTTCGCCGCCGGCCCGGGCGTGGCGATGGTCGACAGCAACAACGGCATCACCAACCTGCACGTGCCGAGCGACGTCATCGTCGACGCCTCGATGCCGGCGATGGTCCGCGCCGGCGGCAAGATGTACGACGCGCAGGGCAAGCTGCAGGACACGCTCGCCGTGATCCCGGACAGCTCGTACGCCGGCGTCTACACCGCCGTCGTCGACTGGTGCCGCGCGCATGGCGCGCTCGACCCCAAGACCATGGGGTCGGTGCCCAACGTCGGCCTGATGGCGCAGGCGGCCGAGGAGTACGGCTCGCACAACAAGACCTTCCAGCTGGCCGCCGCCGGCCGCGTGCGCGTCGTCGACGACAAGGGGGCAGTGCTGATCGAGCACGAGGTCGAGCAGGGCGACGTCTGGCGCGCCTGCCAGACGCGCGACGCCGCGATCGCCGACTGGGTCAAGCTCGCCGTCAATCGCGCGCGGCTCAGCGCCACGCCGGCGGTGTTCTGGCTCGACAAGAACCGCGCGCACGACGCGCAGGTGCTCGCCAAGGTCGAGCGCCTGCTCGCGCAGCACGACACCGTGGGTCTCGACCTGCGCGTGCTCGCGCCGGCCGACGCCTGCCGCCACGCGCTCGAACGCATCGTGCAGGGCAAGGACACCATCTCGGTCACCGGCAACGTGCTGCGCGACTACCTGACCGACCTGTTCCCGATCCTCGAGGTCGGCACCAGCGCCAAGATGCTGTCGATCGTCCCGCTGATGAATGGCGGCGGCCTGTTCGAGACCGGCGCCGGCGGCTCGGCGCCCAAGCACGTCGAGCAGTTCCAGCAGGAAAACTACCTGCGCTGGGACAGCCTCGGCGAGTTCTTCGCGCTCGCCGCGTCGTTCGAGCACCTGTCGGTCGTCGGCAAGCACGCGCGCGCCAAGGTCCTCGCCGACACGCTCGACGCCGCCAACGGTCGGTTCCTCGAGACCGACAAGAGCCCGGGCCGCAAGCTCGGCACGATCGACAACCGCGGCAGCCACTTCTACATCGCCATGTACTGGGCGCAGGCGCTCGCGGCGCAGGACGCCGACGCCGGGCTGAAGCAGGCGTTCGCGCCGATCGCGCAGCAGTTGGCCGCCAGCGAGCAGACGATCGTCGGCGAACTGATCGCCGTGCAGGGCAAGGCGATCGACGTCGGCGGCTACTACCAGCCGGACGACCGCAAGGCCGCCGCGGCGCTGCGCCCGAGCGCGACGTTCAACGCGATCCTCGCGCGGCTGTAGGCGCGGGTCGGCGTGGCGCCGCGCGCGCTGTGGTTCGCGTTCGCCGGGATTGTCGCCCACAGCGTGCTGGAGCCGGCGATGGCGTGCGCTACGTGGCGAGCAATCAGCTGCCCAGGGCCTTGTCGATCGCGGCGCGCAGGTCAGCGTCGTCGGGAGCGGTGCGCGAGGCGTAGAACGCGATCGGCTTGCCGTCCTTGCCGACGAGGTACTTGCAGAAGTTCCAGTTCGGCGTCTTGCCGGTCGCCTGCTGCAGCGCGGCGTACACCTGGCTCTGGCCGGCGCCGGGCTTGGTCGCGCACTTGGCGAACAGCGGGAACGTCACGCCGTAGTTCTTGCTGCAGAACTGCTGAATCTGCTCGGCCGAGCCGGGCTCCTGGCCGCCGAACTCGTTGCTCGGAAACGCGAGCACGGCGAAGCCCTTGGCGGCGTAGTCCTCGTGCAGCTTCTGCAGGCCCTTGTACTGCGGCGTGTAGCCGCACTCGCTGGCGACGTTGACGACGAGCGTGACCTTGCCGCGGTAGCTGGCGAGGTTGGCTGGTTGGCCGGCGAGGGTCGAGGCGGCGAGGACGTAGATGTCGTTCATGGCGGGTGCTTGGGCCGCGGCAGCGGCGGCCGGCGCGGTGGGGGTCGGCGCGGCGGCGCCAGTAGAAGGGGAGCTGCCGCACGCAGCCAGCGCGACGGCGAGCACGAGGAAAGTCCGATGCATGCGGCCGGGCTTCGTCGGCGCCGTGACGCCGGATGCACGCTCGTTCTCGGCTCCGCCTGCAAGCCGTTGCTTCGTAGCGTCTTGAAGCGAGCATTGTCCGCTGTGAACGCGCCGGCGTCGCCCGCTGTCTGATCGCGATCGACCCCGCACATCGCCTTCGCCGACTGGGCGGTTGTGCGAAGTTCGCCCTGCGGCCAACGCGGTACCGTGCGTTGTCACTTCGCACGCGCTGCGTGTCCGCCAACTCCCTGCCGGGCCCCTCGTCGCATGAATACCGAAGCCCTCGCCCTCGACGTCACCTCGCTGCGCGACCTCTTCGACGGCGTCAGCGACCTCGTGCAGAGCGTCCTGCCGGACGGCACTATCCGCTTCGTCAATCGCAAGTGGCTCGAACGGCTGGGCTACACCTTGGCGGAGGTAGAGGGCCGGAACATCTCCGAGATCATTCACCCGGAGAGTCGCGAGTGCTGCATGCGCCACCTCAAGCGCCTGCTCTCCGGAGAAGAGTTGGGCGCGACGATGACGATCTACGTCACCAAGTCCGGCGAGATGGTGCGCCTCGAAGGCAAGGTGACAATCGCTTTCGAGAGCGGCGTGCCGATCGCGGCGCGCGGCGTGTTCCGCGAGATGTTGTCCAACCCGCACATCGATGCTGCTGCAGCGCAATTGCGCGAAGAGCGCCGCATGTTTCACTCGGTGCTGTCGATCCTGCGCGGCAACATGAACCGCGGCCGGCGCAAGTTCCTCGAACTGGTGACGCAGCAGGTGGGGCAGGCGCTCGGCGTCGCCCGCGCCAGCATCTGGCTGCTCGACCCGATGCGTCAGCGCATCGCCTGCGATGAGATCTGCATCGACGGCGTCTCGCAGGGCAAGACCGCGATGGTGCTGCATCGCGACGACCACCCGGCGTACTTCGAGGCGATCGACAGCAAGCAGCCGGTGCGCGCCGACGACGCGCATACGCACCCGGCGACCTCCAGCTTCTCCAAGGGCTACCTCAGCCTGTACGGCATCAACTCGATGCTCGACCTGCCGCTGCGGCTGGGCGAGGACGTCGTGGGCGTGCTCTGCTGCGAGCACGTCGGCAAAGTGCGCGCCTGGACGCGCGACGAAGAGGAGTTCGGCATGACGGTCGCAGCGATCGTGCTGATCTACCTCGAGAACGAGCGCCGAATCGCCGTCGAGCGCGAGCTACAGCAGCTCAACGCCGAACTCGAGCGCCGCGTCGAGCAGCGCACGCGCCAGATGGCGGCCGCCGAACAGCGGTTGGGATACATGATGACGTCGGTGTCGGCAGTCATGTTCGCCTGCGACGCGGGCGGCGACTTCCGGTCGACCTTTGTCAGCCCCAACATCGAGATGCAGCTCGGGTACCCGACCGAGAAGTACTTGACCAACCCGACGTTCTGGATCGAACACTTGCACCCCGACGATCAGGGCGGCGGCAAGGCGGCGATGCAGCAGGCGGTGCGCGATGGCGCGGCCTCCTACGAGTACCGATTCCGTCTGCCCAACGGCAGCTACCGTTGGTTCCGCGACGACTACACGCTGATGCGCGGCCAGGACGGCAAGCCGTTCGAGCTCGTCGGCTGCTGCATCGACGTGCACGACCGGCGCATCGCCGAGCAAGCCGCCGAGGCCGTGGCCGAGGATCTGCGTCGCATCCTCGAGACGGCCAACGCGCCGATCGTCGGCGAGGACATCCACTGCCGCATCAACGTCTGGAACGCCTGCGCCGAACGCCTGACGGGCTACAAGCGCAGCGAAGCCATGGGCCGCCGGCTGTCCGACTTCGGCGACGCCGAAAGCCGCAGCACGGTGATCGGCGCATTCGCAAACGCGCTAGCCGGCAAGGGCGCGCCCAACTTTGAGTTCCCGCTGCGCGCGAAGGACGGCGGCGCCGTGCACCTGCTGCTAAGCGCCAGCGCCCGGCGCGACGCCGGTGGCAACATCGTCGGCGTCATCGCTGTTGGCCAGGACATCACCGAGCACCGCGAGGCGCAGAGACGCAGCCTGCGCGCGCAGCGCCTTGAGAGCATCGGCACGCTCGCCGGCGGCGTCGCTCACGACGTCAACAACTCGATTGCCCCGATCCTGCTCGCCACCGGCCTGCTGCGCGAACGCCACCCCGAGTCGGCCGATCTCGTCGACCTGATGGAGGCGAGCGCCCGCCGCGGCGGTTCCATGGTGCAACAGCTGCTGACGTTCGCCAGGGGCGTCGATGGCAAGCGCGTCCCGGTGCGGCCGCAGATCTTGCTCGCCGAGCTCGGACGCATCGTCAAGAGCACGTTCCCCAAGAACATCCAGCTGCACTTCGCCTGCGATCCGGTGGCGCCGGCGATCGTCGGCGACTCGACACAGCTGCACCAGGTGCTGCTCAACCTCTGCGTCAACGCGCGCGACGCGATGCCGCAAGGCGGCCAGATGGCTGTCGAGGTCGTGCGCGAGGACTTGACCGCTGCCGACGTCGCCGCGCTCGGCGACGGCAAGCCTGGCGCGCATGTGCGCGTGCGCATCCTCGACACCGGAGTGGGCATTGCGCCGGAACTGATCGATCGCATCTTCGAGCCCTTCTTCAGCACCAAGAGCCCCGAGCAGGGCACGGGCCTGGGCCTGTCGACGACGCTCGGCATCGTGCGCAGCCACGGCGGTTTCATGCGCGTGCAATCGCAGGTCGGCCAAGGCTCGACCTTCACCGTCTACCTGCCGGCGGGCGTCGATGGCATGGCGATCAAGGAGATCCCGTCGTGCGTCGCCGAGCCGTATCGCGGCCAGGGCCAGACTGTGCTGCTCGTCGATGACGAGCCGATCGTGCGCAACGTCGTGAAGCGCCTACTGATCGTGCTCGGTTTTACTGCCGAGGTCGCGGCCGATGGCGCCACGGCGCTGGCGATCCTGCGCGATCCGCAGAAGCAGATCGCGCTCGTCATCACCGACCTGCACATGCCGGGCATGGATGGCCTCGAACTGACGCGCGAGATTCGCCGCGTCGCGCCCCAGCTGCCGGTCGTTCTGGCCAGCGGCTTCACCGACAAGGCGGATCAGGACGAGCTCGACGAGCTCGCCTTCGCGGCGCAGCTCTACAAGCCGTTCGGAGTGGAGCTGCTGACGGAGACGCTGCGCGCGACCGTCGGCTGACGCTGCGCCGCGCTGGCGCGGGACGTGCGGTGCCGTGGCTGCGACGGCGGCCAACCCGGGTGAGTCAGGCCCTGGGCACGACTTTGCCGGGCGCTTGCGCGGCTCAGCCGTGCACTTCCTCGTATGCGTCGTGGCAGCGCGCGCAGTGCTGTGGCTGCAGCGTCTTGGCCATCGCCTTGACGCCGGCGGCGTCGCCGGCGGCAGCCTTCTTGGCGAGGTCGACGAACGCCGCTTCCGACTCGCGCGCGAGCTGCGCGAAGTTCGGCACTTCCTTGTCCTCGAACGGGTCGTAGCCGAGCTTCATCACCGCGGCGACGCGTTCGGCGGCCTTGGCCATCGCCGGCAGCTCCGGGGTCGCGGCTGCGAGGCCCTTCTCGATGAGCTTCCAGTCGTCCTCGATGCCCTTCATCGCCGACTTGAGGTTCTTCGGCTTGGCGTCGTTGGTCGTCGCGATCGCGGTGGCGGCGGCCGCAGTCGGCGCGGCGGGGACGACGTCGGTCGACGGCTGGTTCGGGGTGGCGGGGGCGGACGGCGTCGCGGGCGTCTCGATCGACGAGCAGGCGGCGACGAGGGCGGCGAAGGCGACGAAGCCGGCGAAGAGCGGATGGCGCATTGGAGTTCGTGTGGACGTTCGCGGCAAACGTTAGCGTGCGCACGGCGACCCTCGCCATGCCCACCAACCTGATCGACGACACATGAGCGCGGCGCAGCCTCAGGACAACCGCGGCGGCAGCTTCTCGTCGATCTCGGCGGCGAACAGCGGCGCTTCGGCGTAGCGGCACAGGCCAGCGACCATCGACGACGGGAACTGCGCGATGCGGTCGTTCCACTCGGTCACGATGTCGTTGTAGAAACTGCGCGCGTGGGCGATCTTCTCCTCGATCGCCCACAGGCGTTCGTGCAGATCGCGGTACAGCGTGTCGGCGCGCAGCTCCGGATGGCGCTCGTGCAGCAGCAGTACGGATCGAGCCGTCGCCGCTGTGGCGCGTTCCTCGCGCACCTCGCGGTCGAGGTCGTCGCCGACGCGGATCGCCGCGAGTCGCTCCAGGAGCTCGCGTTCGTGCTCGGCGTAGGCCCGCACGACGCCGACGAGGTTGGGCACGAGGTCGGCGCGCATCGCCAACTCGACGCCCGCCTGCTTCTGCGCCGTCTTCACCTGTTGCCGCAGGCGGATCAGCCGGTTGTGCGTCAGCAGCCACCATTGCGGGACGACTGCGAGCAGGCCGATCGCCGCCGGCACGAGCCAGTCCTGCCAGACGCGCGCGTTCTGCGCCAGCGCCGCGGCGACCGTGAGCCCGGCCCATGGGAAGAACATCGCGAAGAAGAAGAACCAGTTCTCGCTGTTGGCCGACGAGCGCACGCGCTGCTCGCGCGTCGCCGGCGTGACGATCAGCGGCACTTCGGCCATTGGCCCGAAGGTGCGGTCGTCGCGCAGCACGCCGAGCGCGCTGACGGTCGCGCCGAGTGGCAGCACGGTGGCGGAGTGGCGGCGGCGCGAGCCTTCGTAGTCCGTGCCCGTCGACTCCATTGCCTCGTTGCTGCCTTCGCACAGCGCGACGCGTACGGTCTCGCCATCGTGCAGGTCGAAGTCGACCGTGTTCGACTCGGTGTACTCGGACTCCCAGCTCTCCTCGGTGCGCGTCTTGCCGTTGCTGTCCTTGACGATGCGCGTGACCTTCTTCTCGATCTCGTAGTGATAGGCGACGCAGCGCACGTCGAACCACGGGCACCGCAACGGCGACGGCGAGCGCACTTCGCCGCGCAGCCACGCGTCGTCGTGCGCCGCGAGCGCGCGCACCGGCAGCTGCGGCGCGCGCGCCAGCACGAAGGTCGTGTGATCGCGGCGGCGCATCGCTGTCGCGAAGCCCCAGCCCGCGAGCACGCCGACGCCGAGCACGATGGCGGCGATCTCCTCGGGCGTCAGCGCGGCGAGCATGGGCGGGATCGGACCGCGCGCGGCGCCTGCGGACAAGACGGGGTTTGCCCGTGGCGCGCCGTCGCCGCGACCGGGCCTGCGCGCGCCGTGCGCCTGTAGTTCGAAACCCGCGCCGGCTTCGCATCCTTCGCCGACGCGATGGCACGCCGCGACGACCTCGGCGTCATCGCGGCGACGACCACTTTGCGCCGCGGATTTCGATGCTGTCGGCGTTCGACGCCAGCTACCGCAACCTGGCGCGCTTGTGGGGCGGCGCGGACGACTAGACTGCGCTGCGTGTTCGCCTGCCTCGACCGCGTTCGCACCGTCGCAAGCCCCGGCTGGTCGCGCTGGCTCGTGCCGCCCGCCGCGCTCGCCGTGCACCTGTCGATCGGGCAGGCGTATGCGTTCAGCGTGTTCAACAAGCCGCTGACGCAGTTGCTCGGCGGCGACGCGCCGGCGGCCGGTGATTGGCCGATGTCGGCCACGATTTGGACGTTCAATCTGGCGTTCTTCTGCCTCGGCTTGTCGGCGGCCGTGTTCGGTCCGTGGGTCGAACGCATCGGCCCGCGCAAGACGATGGCCGCCGCGGCGTGCTGCTTTGGCGGCGGCTTCCTCGTGGCTGCGCTCGGCGTCGCGTGGCACTCGCTGCCGCTGCTGCTGCTCGGCTACGGCGGGCTCGGCGGAGTGGGCCTCGGGCTTGGCTACATTGCGCCGGTCTCGACGCTGCTCAAGTGGTTTCCTGATCGGCCCGGCATGGCGACTGGGCTCGCGATCATGGGGTTTGGCGGCGGCGCGATGGTTGGCTCGCCGCTCGCCATGGAACTGATGGCGGCGTTCCGCGCGCCGGGCGTGCCAGGCATCTGGCAGACGTTCGTCGCGATGGGCGTGATCTATGGCGCGCTGATGGCGTTTGGCGCCGCGCTCGTGCGCGTGCCGCCGCCCGGCTTCGCGCCGGCGGGCGCGATGGCGGCCAGCAGCGAAGGCATGACCGCGGCCGAGGCGATCCGCACCAAGCCGTTCTGGCTCGTGTGGATCGTGCTGTTCGCCAACGTCACCGCCGGCATCGGCGTGCTCGGCATGGCCTCGCCGATGATGCAGGAGATGTTCGCCGCCAGCCCCGACGCCGCCGCCGGCTTCGTCGGACTGATCAGCCTGTTCAACCTCGTCGGCCGCTTCGTCTGGTCGTCGGCGTCGGACCGGCTCGGTCGCAAGGCCACGTACGCGCTCTACCTCGGGCTTGGCATGGCGCTGTACGCGCTGCTGCCGGCGAGCGCGGCGTGGGACGCGCAGGGCCTGTTCGTGCTGGCGAGCTGCGTCATCCTCAGCATGTACGGCGGCGGCTTTGCGACCGTGCCGGCGTACCTGCGCGATTTGTTCGGCACCGTGCAGGTCGGCGCGATCCACGGCCGCCTGCTGACGGCGTGGTCGCTCGCCGCGATCGCTGGCCCGAGCGCGGTGACCTATGCGCGGGAGGCGCAGGTCGCCGCCGGCGTGCAGCCTGCCGACGCCTATTCGGCGGTGCTGTACGCGCTCGTCGCGCTGCTCGCCGTGGGCTTCGTCGCCAATGCGTTGGTGCCGCGCGCGCGGATGGCGGCGGGAGCGACGCGGGCGCTGGGCGACGTCGTCGTCACCCCGGCGCCCAAGCCATGGGCGCTGCTCGCCGCGACGTGGGGTCTGGTGCTCGCGCCGCTCGGCTGGGGTGTGGCGATGACGGCGAAGAAGGCGATGGGGTTGTTCGCGGGCGGGTGAGGGGTGCGTGGCAGCAGGCTCCGCTGCGGCCAGCCTGCGTGGGCGCGCCGCCGCCGCGACCTCACCAGCGCACGGGCCCGTTCGCGATCGCGAACACCACCGTCGGCGCCGCCATCACCAACTGCGCGCCGGCCTGCTGTAGCTGCGCCGCCCAGGCCTTGTCCCAGCCGACGCAGGCGATGACGACGTCGGCGTCGACGGCGACGCGGCCGTCACCGTCGGGCGCGATCACGTGTTCGCTCGCGCCCTTGCCAATACGGACGCGGCGCCACGCGCCGGGTGTGCCGTCGAGCTCGACGACGGTGATGGCGGGCGCCATCAGGCCGAGTGGCCGCAGGTCGATCGGGTCGGGCGGGTGGCTGACGACGGCGACGCGCTGGCCTTGCTCGTGTGCGCGCCGGATCTGGTGAGCGAGTTCGTCGTAGCGCGCGTCCATCGCGCGGCGCGACGCGAGCGTGTGCTCGAGCGGCTGCCATGACAGGCGATCCAGCCACGGCAGCGCTTCGTGCGCGCGGCCGAAGCCGTCGGCGTCGGCTTGCCGCGAGGTAGCCGCTGGCAGCAGCAGCCACGCCAGCAGGCCCGCCGCGGCGCCGACGGCGTGCAGCGCGGCGACCGCGCGTTCGCGCAGCAACGAGCGCCACGACGCGGCGGCGAGCACGGCGAGCGCTGGCAGCGCGGCGAAGAGGTACGCCTTCTTGTGGCAGAACGTCAGCGCCAGCAGCAGCAGCGGCGGCCACGCGGCGGCGTGCAGCACGGCGCGCGTCGCGACCGGCAGGGCCTGCGCCACCGCGGCGCGCCGCAGCGGCCACAGGCACAGGCCAAACGCCAGCGCCGGCCCGCCGCCGAGCAGCACGGCCCAGCCGATGCGCCACAAGGTCGCGGCCTGGCGTTCGAGCGTGCCGTCGCGCCACAGCGCCTCGCGGTCGAGGATCGGCTGCACGTAGCCGCACGCGGCGACCAACGGTCCGACGCCGCCGCACGCGATGACCGTCAACAAGAGCCACGTCAGCGCGCCGACGAGCAGCAGTACGGCGCCGCCGGCGCGCTGGGCCCAGCCGTAGGGCCGCGCGGCGACGAGCCACGCGACGGCGAGCAGGATCGTCACGTCGGGACGGAAGCCGCCGGCGAGGCCGAGCAGCAGCGACGCCGCTGCGAACGCGCGCCCTTCACCGCCGGCCGCGCGCACGAGCAGCAGCGTGGCGAGCGCGCCGAGCCCGAGCGCGTCGATGCCACTGAGCGCGTCGCCGCCCATGTAGAGCACGACCGGCGTGCAGCCGATTGCAAGCGCGAGCCACGGCGCGAGTCCGCCGCCAAGGCACCGCCGCGCCAAGGCCGCGATGGCGAGCGCGCCGAGACCGGCGGTGACCGCCGCCTGCAGCGCGAGCCCGCGGTGGGCGTCGCCGACCAAGGCAGCGAAGACCTTGCCGAGCACGACGTGGAACAGGTAGCCCGGCGGCTGCGGGTGGTGCGCCACCGGCGCGAAGCCGCCGAGCGCAAGGCCGAGGTTGCCGGCGTCGATTTCGCCGGGCCACATCGCGCGGCCGAGCCAGCAGCAGAGGGCGACGGCGGCGGCGACGGCGCGCGTGGCCGGCGTCACTTGCGGCGCTTTGACTTGGCGTGCGCTTCGAGCTCGGCGGCGATCGTCGCCACGTCGTCGTCGGTCAGACGCTGCTTCGTCGCGCGCAGCATGGCGACGAAGTGCTCGCACTCCTCGGGTTGCACTGGCGCGCCGATGTTGCCCTTGGGTCCGATGCCGGTGATCAGCTCCTTGCCGGCGTTGTCGACAACGATCAGCCACGGCAGGCCGCCGTTGCGACCCGCCTTCATGCGGTCGTAGATCGCCTTGCCGTGGGTCATGCGGTCGGTGTCGAGCTCGAGCACGACGTAGTCGAGCTGCATGCGCTTGTGCACTTCAGGTCGCCCGAGGAACTCCTCGAGCACTTTGCACCAGCCTCACCACGGCGCGTCGAAGTGAACGAACACGCGCTTGCCGTCCTTCTTGGCCGCAGCGAACGCAGCGTCGAGCAACGCCTGCGCGTCGAGCGGCGCGGCGTGATGCGCCTTCAACTGCTCGGCCAGCTTGCCGGCGTCGAACGGCGCGAGGTCCGTGGCGGCGAACGCGGCCAGCTGCTTGCCATCGGCGTCGAGCACGGCGAGTGCGGGCGCGTCGCCGAGACCGAACGCCTTGGCGTCGTCGGCCGAGGCCAGCGGCGCCTGCATGAACTCGTAAAGCAACTGTCGGCTCAGCGGTGCGCGCTTGAGCGCCTTGCCGATCGCGGCGCCGGCTTCGCCGTCGCCGAGCCAGTGGACCAGCACACGCTTGTTCTCGAGCTTCGCCGCGGCGAGCGCGTCGGCGACGACGCTCAGGCGCTTCGGGGCCGCGGTCGGCGCAGGATCCTGGGCTAGGGCCCAGGCCGCGGTGCATAGCGCGGCGAGGGCGACGATGGGACGGTTCATAGGGCTCCGTGGGCGCCGGAATTGGCGCGCGACAGAGCATACGGACGGCGAGCAGCGAAAGCGGCGACCGGCGCGCCTTATCATGGGATGCCCTGCGTTGTGCTATCGCCCGAACGCAGCGCCCACGGGCGGCGCGGCGGCGGGTTCCGGCTCGACCTCGCTCCAACGGTGTCGCCGCCGGTCCTGACGCCGGGGACGTGGCCGGGTTCCGCCGCTGCCCGTCTGTACGCCGACAGCTGCGACGTCACGCGGTTGGCCAGTGCGAGCGGCGACGCCGACTTGTCGGCAGTCAGCCATGTCAGCGTCGCGCCCCGGCGCCGCGCGCTCGTCGTCCGCGGCGTAGTTCGTCGCCAACGCGCTCGCCGCAAAGTCCGCCGCGGCGACGACCGGCAGCCCTCCGCTGCCGATCGCCGCCGCGGCGAAAGAAAGAGCGAACACCGCGCCTCAGGGCGCGGTGCCGATCATCACGCGGGTCTGCCCCGAGAAGGTCAGCAGGCCCGGCTCGGTGGCGTCCAGCGTCAGCCACTGGCCGAAGACCGTCGTGCCGTCGAGCGCCGGGTTGTTGGGGATCGCCAGCGCGAAGGTGCCGACGCCGACCGCGCTGGTCGCGACGGTCGACGTCGTGGTCGCGTCCTGGTAGGCGACGCAGTTCGTCCAGCCGAAGGGCGTCAGCGACAGCGGCAGGGGCGGGCCGTTGGTCAGGCCGAGCGCCAGCACCGCGATGCTGCTCGCCGGCGCGCCGGTCGTATAGAAGAAGAACGTCCCGCCGCGGTTGCCGTTGCCGAAGTGCATCGCCTCCAGCGAGCCGCAGCTGGCGCCGTGCTCGTTCACCGTGCTGCAGCCAAAGCCCAGGCGCAGGCGCACCGACAAGTTGTCAACGCCGGTTGCCATCGCCGGCGCGGCGCCGGTCCAGTTGATGGCGTAGACGCGCGGCTCGTTGGAGCGGGCGAATTGGCCGTCGACCGTCTGCCAGTTGCCCTGGGCGATCACCTCGACGACGACATCGTCGACGCCGTTGTAGAGAAACGGCGTCTGCAGGCCGATCTCGGTCCACTGGTCCTGCGTCATGTCGAAGCTGTAGTTGTTGCTGCTCAGCGTCGTGATCGGCCCCGGCATGTTGGCGGCGAAGTTGGGCGACAGCGCGTATCCGCTGGCGACGTGGCTCATGCGCACCATCAGGTTGCTGTTCCAGTGGCGGCCGTCGACCTCCGGCGCGAAGGCGAGGCTGCGGATCACGCCGAGGGCGCCGAGCTCGGCGCGGCGGACGATCGTCTGCCAGCGCATGTTCGTGCCGAGCCCGTTGTCGTAGCGGTGCAGCAGCGTGACGTTGGCGACGCGCGGCGAGAAGACAAAGCCGGCGAAGCCGGCGTTGCTGGCCGAACCGGCGGCCAGCGACAGCGCGCCCAGCGCATGGTTCTGGTTGCTGCCGTCGCCGTTGGTGTAGCCGTGCGCGAAGTTGGTCGCGTCGATCGCGAGGCCGTACGTGCCGACTGGCAGGAAGAACGGTTCGGCGAAGTTGATGCGGCTCGGCGCGTCCGGGCCGGCGGACACGCCCTTGCCAGCGGTCAGCGGCAGCCACGAGGCCGGGTTGGTCTCGTTGCCGACGTGCGACACGCCGAGGTTGGTGCGGAAGACGTCGAGGCGCAGCTCCTGGCCCGCCGGCGCCGTGGTGTTGAGATCGAGGCCGCCGATCCAGACGCTCGCAGCGGCGGTCACGTTGAAGTAGACCGCGCCGCCCGACGCGCCGAAGTTGCCGCCGGTGAAGAACGTGGTGAGCTCCGACTTCGAATTGCCGCCGAAGGGCCAGTAGTTGCCGGTGGCGGCCGTCGGGCTGACGTCGGGGATGTAGCGGGCGCAGCCCGAGCCGTAGAGGCGCGTGCCGCCGTTGACGACCAGCGCGTAGGTCGCGTCGGTCGCCGCGGTCGCGATGTGCGCGTCCTGCGTCACGGTCGGCGCGGTGACCTCGACGGTCCACGTGCCGGCCAGCGGGTTTTGCAGCATCACGCACTCGACGGTGTCAATCGTGTCCGCGGCGCCGCCGACGGCGCTGAAGCGCGTCTGCGCCGCGCCCTTGAGGCCGACGTTGCCCCAGTACGACGTGCCGTCGGGCGCGATCACGCGCAGCGTCAGGTCGTTGACGCGGTCGAGCGCGGCGGCGGGATTGCCGGCCGGATCGAGGTACGTCATGCAGACCTTCAGCGAGGTCTCGCCGGCGAGCACGTTGACCTGGTAGCTGTGCGTGCCGCCCTGCGTGATCGGCGCGTCCTCGGCGACGATCGTGAAGCGGTCCTTGCGCGTCAGCAGCGTGTTGAGGTTGGGGAAGCCCCAGCCGACGTGCTCGCGGCGGTTGTCCGCCGCGGTCATCGTGTACTGGTCGGCGCCCGTGATCATCAGCGCCTTCAGCGTCTGCGCGTACGGGCGGTTCGCGAAGCGGCTGCCGCCGACCACGCGCGGCGCGTTGCTGAACAGGTGGTCCGTGTACATCTGGATCGCGAGGGCGTTGTGGCCCGCGACGATCGGCGTCGCCGCCGACGTGCCGCCGAAGTTCGTCGTCGACTGGCCGGCCGGATCCGCGACGTTGTTGTAGCCGCCGGTCGTGCCCGGGGCCGTCGGGTCGTTGTTGGCGAGGCCGACGCTCAGGTCCGACGTCCACACGCTGTCGTAGTAGGCGCACAGGTCCGGCTTCATGCGGCCGTCGGCCGCCGGGCCGATCGAGCCCGAGCCTGCGGCCCACGAGTCGTCGGCCGGGTTGCTGTTGTTGAAGTGCTGCACGGCGCCGATCGAGATGACGTTCTTGGCCCAGGCCTGGGGGCGCGCGAACTGGTTGCCCTGGTTCGACATGCTGTTCGTCCACGGGATGCGGTGGTCGAACACGATGTCGTCGGCGTCGGCCGAGTCGGCGGTGTACGCGGTGGTCACGCCGGCGCCCCACGACGCGGTCGTGAACATGCAGTTGTGCGTGTTGACGACCTCGTTGATGACGGCGTTGCGCGAGAAGCCGGCCGTCACCGTCGTGTAGTTGGTGTAGAAGCCGACCGCGTCCGGGGCCATGCCGCGCGCGCTGGCGTTGCTCGTGCCGTTGCCGAACACGATGCCGGCGGTGCAGTGGCCGTGGCGCTGCTGCGTGCCGCCGCTGCGCACGTTGACCAGCGCGGTGGTGAAGTCCGGATGCGTCGGCTCGACGCCTTCGTACACGTGGCCGCGCACGCCGATGCCCGTGTAGCCGGCCGCGGTCTCGATGGCGTTGGCGCCGCCCTGGATGCGGGCGTTGTTCATGTCCGCGCCGGGCTCGGTCCAGCGATCGATCCACAGCACCTCGTCGCAGCGGGCCGCGGCGGCGAGTTGCGCGCCGTCGAGCTCGGCGATCAGCAGCAGGCCCATCTCCTGGCGGTCGACGACCGTGCCACCGAAGGCCTCGATCTTCGCCGCCAGCGCGCCCTTCTGCGTGCGCTTGTCGGCGACGACGAGGTTGTAGCGGGCTTTGCCGAGCTGCACGCCGTTGGCGAGCGCTTCGAGCAGCGCGGTCTCCAGCCGGTAGGCGGGCTCGTACGCGCCGACCCAGCGCACCGCGGGCAGCGCGCCGACGGCGCGGACGGCGGCGCCGTCCATGCGCACGAGATGGCAGGTGTGCGGCAGGTAGCCGTGCACGGCGACGCCGAGCGCCTTCAGTGCGGCGCGGTCGTCGTCGGTCGGCGCGCCGTGGAACTGCACGATCCACAGGCGGGTGTCGGCGCCGGCCCGGAGAACGGCCGGGATCGGCAGTGTGCCGACCTTGGGGTCGAACGTGCCGTACTGCAGGGCGACCTGCGGATTGCCGGGAACGATCGGGCCCGTGCCATCGGCCTGCGCGACGGAACGAGCGATCAGCGAGAGGCCCGCGGCGACGCCGAGGGTGAAGAGCGAGGAGCGGTTCATGATCAGCTTGGAGGGAAATGGTCGCGGCGCGGGGAAGTCCCGGCCTATTGGCTCCAGCGGGATGGCTGCAACGCTCCCAAGGTGGCGATCGTCGCTTCTTGAGAGTGCTCTAAGTTGTTGTACGGAAACAGCTTGCGGCGTACATTATTGTCGGCACCGGCCGTGGCCGCAGCTGTGCGCCACGGCGCCGACCGCAGCCTCGGCGAGTAAGGTAGGCTACTGCGCCTTGTCCGGCAGATTCCGTCGCCCACCTCGCGGTCGGTCCGGCCGGCAACTTCTCTCGCCCGCGCCACCGGCTCTGGGCTTGCCGCGCCAACGCTTGCTCCCGTTTATGAACCTCCACTCCCTGTTTGCCGCTGCGCTGCTCGCCGCGCCGGCCTTTGCCCAGACCATCGCCTGGGGGCCGGTCCTGCCGACCCTTGCCGTCACCGACGTCAACACCAACGGCACGCTCGTCGTCGCGCGCAACCTGCACTCCGCGACCGCGGCCCAGTCGCCGCTCGTTCACGGTGTGCAGTTCGTTGGCGCGTTCGCGCCGATCGGGTGGACCAACGCGTCGACGCTGGCGATGAACGGATCGACCACCGGCGACGCGGGCTTCGACCTGCTGCTGTCGTCGGCGCGCGCGACCAGCGCCACGACGCCGAGCAATCCGACCGGCTGGGGCGCGATCCGCATCGACAATCTCGCGCCGCTGACCGTTGGCCGCACGTACGAGATCCAGTGCTGGTTCACCGACCAGCGGCTCGGCAACGGCATGTCGGCGCTCTATGACCGCGCGATGACGCTTAGCTCGGCGATCGGCGCGGTGACGCTCGCCGGCGGCGAGGCGACCAACCTCGGCACGCTGCTGCAGGGTCCGCTGTCGGCGCCGCTCGACGGCGACCCCGACAACAACCCGGCGCTCGGCGGCGCGGACGCCGTGTTCGGCTCGCACTGCACCGGCGCGTTCACGCGCACGACCGCGACCGACCAGCTGTGGCTGCTGGTGCAGGGCTCGCACCCGCTCGCGGCCAATTCGCTGCGGTCCCACCTGACGGCGTTCCAGATCCGCGACGTGTCGCCGACGTGGTCGTCGTACGGCGCCGGCTGCGGCACGGTGACGCTTGCGCTCGGCAGCCTGCCGGCGATCGGCGGCACGTTCATGCTGCACGTCGGCAACCTCGGGCCGGGCCTGCCGTTCATGCTGACCGGCATCGCGCAGCTCAACGTGCCGCTGCCGCTGCCCGAGTTCGTGCCCGGCTGCACGGCGCTCGCCAGCCCGGACCTCGTCGACTTCCTCGGCGGCGGCGGCATGGCGATGTGGAGCCTGCCGATCCCCAACAACCCGGCGTTGTCGGGCTTCCAGCTCTACAACCAGGCGCTCGAGTTCGGCGCGCTGCTGTCGCTCTCGAACGGCGGCGCGGCGACGATCCGCTGAGCGCGTGAGCGCGCTGCTGTCGCCCGCCGCGTCGCGCCGAGGCTGCGGCCGACGCGAACCCGTAACGACCGCGCGCTCGGCTGCGGCACAGCGGTACACTAGCGCCCCGTGAGTCTCGCGCGCGATCCTCGAGAAACCGAGTCCCTCGTCGACCTCGTCGCGCGCGGTATCGCGCGCCTCGACGCCGGCGAAGCAGTCGATCCGGCGGCGCTGTGCGCCGAGCAGCCGCACCTCGCCAGTGTCGTCGCCGAATTGCTCGGCATGCAGCGGCAGCTGCCGCAGTTGCAGCAGGCGGCCCTGGGCGAGGACCCGCTGCAGGGGGCGCTGCTCGCCGGCCGCTACAAGCTCGCGTCGTGTCTCGGCCGCGGCGCGATGGGCGTCGTCTACCGCGGTGAGGACCAGGAACTCCGGCGCAGCGTCGCGATCAAGATTCTCGACGCGCGGATGTTCCGCGACGCCGCCGCCGAGCCGCGCTTCCAGCGCGAGGCCGAGGCGCTGGCGATGCTGCAGCACCCCAACGTCGTCGCCGTATTCGACCGCGGTCGCACGCCTGAAGGCGTGCAGTACCTCGTCATGGAGTTGCTCGAAGGCACGTCGCTCGCGACTCTGCTGCGGCGCATCGACGACGGCGAGGCGCCGATGGCGGCCGTCGCGGCAGTGTGCGGGCCGCAGCCGGCGGACTTGACATGGCCGCGCTTGTGCGCGCGCTGGGTGCGCGAGTTGTCGCTCGGCCTCGGCGCGGCGCACGAGCACGGGCTCGTGCACCGTGACGTCAAGCCGTCCAACGTCTTCGTCGATCGCACGGGCCGACCGGTGATGCTCGACTTCGGCATCGCCGCGCACCATGCCGCCGAGAAGCTCACGGCGACGCAGACGACGCTCGGCACGCCCTGGTACATGGCGCCCGAGCAGCTGTGCGCCGGTGGCGTCGGCGAGGCGAAGCCGTCGCTCGACATCTACGGCCTTGGCGCGACGCTCTACCACCTGCTCGCCGGCCGCACGCCGTACGAGGGCGAGATCGCGCAGGTGTTCGCCGCGCTACAGACGTCCGACCCGGCGCCGCTCGCCCAACTGCGGCCGGGCCTGCCGCGCGATCTCGTCGCCATCGTCGAGCGCTGCCTCGAGAGGCAGCCGGAGCGCCGCTACGCCACGGCGAGCGCGCTCGCCGCTGACCTCGACGCCTTCCTACAGCACCTGCCGGTCACCGCGCGGCCGATCAGCGCGCTTAGCCGGCGGCTGCGCGCGTGGCGGCGCGCGCCGGCGAAGCCGATCGCTACGCTCGCCGCGGCGCTGCTGCTTATTGTCGGCGGATTCGTCGCGCCCGTGTTGCTGACCGAGCGTGCGGAGGCGCGCGCCAGCGCGCAGCGCGGCCTCTACGCGACTCTGCCGTCGCTGCTGGCGATCGAAGGCTGGCCCGACGAACGCATCCTCGGCGCGCTGCAGGGCGAGCACCGCACCGGCATCGGCCTGCTCGACCAGTTGCTGGCGCTCGATCCCGATGACCTGCCGGCGCGGCTGTTCCGCGCCTGCCTGCGCCAGGACCTCGGCGACCGCGACGGCGCCGTCGACGACTTCGCCGTGCTCGCGGCGCGCGGCGACAGCCCGTACCTGCAGGCGCTCGCGGCCCGCTACGCCGCCGCCGATCCGGCGCGCGCCGGCGCCAAGGCGATCGACACCGCCGGCCTGCCGGCGCCACAGTCGCCGCCGGAGTGCTTCGTCGCCGGCTACCATGAACTGCGCCTCAGCGATGTCGCGGGCTTCGCCGAGCGCGCCGATGCGCTGTTCGCGCGCGCCGCCGACGCCTACATGCCAGCGCGCGACGGCCGGCTGTTCGCGCTGGCAGCGCTTGGTGAACAGCGCAGCGGCGAGGAGCAGGCGGCGACGATCAAGCAGCTGTACGACGAGACGGTCGCGCTCGAAGCGTTGTACGGCGGCAGTACGGCGCGCACCTGCGCCATGCGCGGCGTCGCGCTGATGATGCGCCGCGACTACCGCGCGGCGATCCCCGAGTTAAAGGCGTCGCTGGCGCTGCGTCCCGACCGCCACGGGCCGTACCAGAACCTGGGCGTCGCGCACTTGCGCCTGGACGATCTCGCCGGCGCCGAGCATTACCTGCAGCAGGCGCTGCGCGTGCGGCCATTCGCCTGGAACACGCGCTTCACGTTGGCGCAACTGCTCCGCGCCCGCGGCGACTTCGCCGGCGCCTACAAGTTCGCCGAAGGCCTGGAGAAGACCGGCCTGCGCGGCGAGGCGTGGAAACTACCGGATCTGCTGGGTTCGATCGCGCAGGCCGAGGCGCTGGCGCTGCGCGGCAGCGACGTCGCCGCGTCGCAGGCGGCGGCGGCGCGCTCGGTGACCGCGTACGACGAGGCGCTCGCCGTACGCGCGACGGCCGAGGCGCAGCAGCGGCGCGCGATCTCCGTCGCGTTGCTGGAGGACCGGCCGCAGGCGGCGTTGGTGCCGTTCGCGCGCACGCTGCTCGCCGATCCCAGCAGCGCCTACCAGCTGGCCAACCTCGCCTTCCTGATGCCGCCTGGCGGGCTCGATGCCGCGCAGACCGCGTGGTTGGCGGCGATCGTCCGCCAACTGGCGCGCCAGAAGGCCGACGGCGACAAGGTTTTCCAGCGGCGGATGAGCGACGAGATCGATGCCGGGCTGAAGCCGTTCCGCTGATTCGTACGGCGAAATTTTAGGTTCGTCCCACGGATTGGCGGCGACTGGTACGCTGACGGACTCTCGCATGGCCATCCGTTCCAACTACGCCGTCCTCTTCGCTGCGTGTGCCGCGGCTCCGGCTGCTGCACAGGGAGTCAACGAGTCCCGCGGCCCCCTCGCTGGTGCGGCGACCGCCGTGCTGATCGACGGCGGTCTCGCCGGCAGCGCGGACGCCGAGACGCGCGTGCACCGCAACGGCTTCACGCTGGCGCCGACCGTCGCGCTCCCGAGCCCGCAGACGCAGCCCGACCTGAAGACGATCCTGGCGCAGTGGAACGGCGCGGCGCAGCTCGACATCGACGACATCAGCCTCGGTCGCGACGAGATCCTCGCCGACAGCAGCGGCCAGCTGGCGGTGCCGCCCAACGCCTGGGGCCTGATCTCGTTCTCGCTCAAGCAAGGGGCGACTGGTGTCGCCGGTTCGCGCATCGCGCAGGAAGCGGCGCTCGGCAGCATTGGTAGCGCGCTGTTCTCGTGGGTTCTCCCCGGCAGCGCCTATCCGCCGCAGCTCATCGGTCGCACCGAGCGCAGCCATTCGCGCGCCGAACTCGGCCTGCCGGCGGGCGCCGAGGTCGATGCCGTCGACTTCCCGCTGATGCTCGGACGCGACCAGGGGACCCTGACGACGATCGAGCCCGGCTTCGGCCCGCTCGTCGGCACGGCGCAGACGATCTACTTCACCGTTTCCAGCGCCACGGCGGGCCTCGTGCCGTCGTTCTGGTGGGGCAGCACGGCGAGCACCGTGCCGAGCGGCGCCAACATCCTCAGGGTCTCGCGCGCCAGCACGACGGCGCCGTGGGGGGCGCCAAGCGTGTTCCGCTTCTGGTACGACCTCGGCCTCGAGCAGAACGAGGACATCGACGGCCTCGCCGTCGACGCCGCGGCCAACAAGCTGCTGTTCTCGTGTGTCGGCACGGCGCGTGATCAGTTCCTCTACGTCGACATGTCGGCCGACGGGGGCGCCGCCGTGCCGCTCAAGAGGCAGGACGGCGCGAATGTCAGTAACGTGGTCGGCAAGGGCCAGAACGACGACGTCGACGCCATCTGTACGCTCGACCCGAGCATCAGCACGAATGGCGGCGTGCCGCCGGGCGGTGACGACTTCGGCAGCTCGTGCGGCCTGCCGCGATCGGGCCTGCTCGGCACGCCGTCGATCAACGCCACGGCGTTCCGTCGCTGCACGCTTGGCCAACCGTGGTTCGACACTTGGATGGTTGGCTGGCCGCCCCTGACTGGCGTCACGCCCGGCATCGCCGTGCTGTACGCGACCGTCGGCAACGACCTGACGCTGATCCCGCTCGGCCCGATCCGGGTGCGCAACACGGCGCCGGCCGTGCCCGGCGATCCGATCGGCTACAGCTTTGCGATTCCGATCAGCTACGCGCTGACCGGCCAGATGCTGACTTTCCGCTGGGCGGCGATCGACGCTGGCTTCACGGCGATCGCGGAGGCCTGGCCGGTGCAGGTGAACCTGTGAGGTTGGCGTGGGACGAACTGAGCGCGGCGATTGTCGCTGCGGCGGCCGGCGATGCGGCGGCGAAGGAGCGCTTAGTGTCGCACTGCTACGAGCCGGTGCAGCGGCTCGTGCACCGCGACCTCGAGCGCGATTTCCGGCAGAAGCACCGCTGGATGATGCCGCTGTTCAGCACGCACGACGTTGTGCACGAAGTGCTCGCCGCGGTCGTGCGCGACCTCGCCGACACCAGCTTCGTTGGCCCCGAGCCATTCTACGCCTACCTCAGCACGCTGGTGCGCCACCGGTTGCTCGACGCCGTTCGTTTCCACGAAGCCGCGCGCCGCGACGGTCGCAAGCAGGCGGTCGAGCCGACGCAGGGCCTCGCCGCCGTCGCGGCCGACAACCGCGAGCCGACGCCGACGCTGGCCGCGTCGCTTGGCGAGCGCGCATCGCTCGTGCGCGACGCGCTGGCCGAATTGCCTGAGCGGCAGCGGCGCCTGCTCGAACTGCGCCTGCTCGAAGGCTCGACGTTTCCCGTGATCGCCGAAGCGCTAGGTTACTCGTCCGAGGAGACTGCGCGGCAGGCTTGCGCGGCCGCGCAGGCGCGCCTGCTGGTCAAGCTGCGCAGCCGCGGCTTAGGCGACACGCTTTCGATCGGCGGCTGACTCGCTGCCGCCGGCTGCGCGCGCCGGCGCGCGTCGCGTCGGTCCAATTCGTCGCGGCCGCGCGCTATCGTGAGGCGATGACCACGCCGACCGTCGCCAGCGAAAGAGCGCCGCCCACCCTGTGGGCCGACGCGCCGGCGCCCGACGCTGTAGCATTGGCGCGCGGCCGTCGCGCGCTGATGGCGGCGCTCGCCGCCTGGGCGCTGCTCGTGCTGCTCGCCGTGCCGATGGGCATCGGCGGCAGTTGGCGCGAGACCGACACGCAGGCGATCGCGCGCAACCTCGCATTCGAGGACTTCGACCTGCTGCGGCCGCGCGTCGACTGGCGCGGCGACACCGACGGCGCCGTCGAGTGCGAGTTCCCGCTGTACCAGGCGGCGATCGCGCTGGCGATGCGCGCGTTCGGCGAGTCGGAGGTTCCCGGCCGGTTGCTGTCGCTGGCGTCGATGCTGGTCGCGGCGTGGGCGCTGCACCGATTGCTCGAAGCGCGCGCCGGCCCGGTTGGCGCGCTCGCCGGCGCGTGCGCGTTCCTCGCCGGCGGTCACGCCTTCCTGTTCGGTGCGCGCGTCATGCCCGATGCGTTCAGCACGGCGTGGGCGCTGCTCGGCCTGCTCGCGTTCGTGCGCTACCTGGGCTCCGGCCGCGGCGGCGCGCTGGCGGCGGCGACGCTGTGCACGGCGCTCGCCTGCCTGACCAAGCCGACGGCGCTGCAGGTCGGCATGCTGCAGTTCCTGTGGGCGGCGTTGCTGGCGCCGCGGCGACTGCGTGACCTGCGGCTGTGGCTGTCGTGGGGGCTCGTGCTGGCCGTCGTCGCCGGCTGGCTCGCGCATGCCGTCGCGCTGCACGCGGAGACCGGCCTGACCTTCGGCGTCGTGTCCGGCGGCGAGACGAAGTTCCCGACGCTGCGCAGCCTGCACAACCTCGACCACTGGCTGTCGCTCGCGCTGACGACGCTGCGCTACGGCCTCGCGTGGAGCGGCGCGCTGGCGCTGGTCGTGCTCGCCGTGCGCCGGCGGCTCGATCGCGCCGACCTCGCGCTGCTGCTGACGGTGGGCTGCGGCCTCGTCGGCACGCTGCGCTACAGCGTGCACTGGGGCATCGGCCCGCATTACCACGTGTTCGCGGCGGTCGCCGGCGCGTGGCTCGTCGGCCGCGCGTGGCCGCTGGTCGCGGGCCGGACGTTGCGCATCGCGTTCGTCGTCGCGTTGGCGGCGACGGCCGTGGCGCAGCTCGTCGACGAGCGCGCGCAGCGGCAGTCCTGCCTCGCGCCTGGCCTCGACGAACTCGGCGCCGTGATCCGCGAATGGACGCCGGGCGGCGAGCGCATCGTCGTGCGCAGCTACCGGGAGGGCTTCGACCCGTACTGGCGGCGGCGCACCAACTTCGAGGACCCGATCGTCGTCTACCACGCGCGCCGGCACGGCTTCGCGCTGGCCAAGGACGGCTTCACGCCGGATGCCCTCACGCCGCTGCGCGATCGCGGCGCGCGCGTCGTCGTCGACCAGACGCCGGACGACACGCCGGCGGCGGCCAAGCTCTGGCTCGAGTTCAACAGCGACGCCGTGCGCCACGTCGCCGGCCGCAAGCTCTACCGGCTGAGGTCCTACAGGGTGCGCTGAAGCGCGGACCCCGCCACGCTCACATCCGCGGCGTGCTGCGCTGGCCGCGCGGCTGGTGGCACGGCGGCATCCACGGCTGGCCGGCCTGCGGGAACGCGACCGACTGGCCGTGGAACATCATGCGGACGAGGGCCGAAACGGCTTCGCGCCGGCCTCGTCGGCGCGCTCGCCGGCGGCCATCGCGCCATTGCGTGACCGCGGCGCGCTCGTCGTAGTCGACCAGATGCCGCGCGATGCCGCGCCGGATGCCAAGGCCTGGCTCGAGGCAAGAAGCGACGCCTTGCGCAACTTTGGCGGTTATCGGCTCCGTAGCCTGCGGCAAGCCGTGGGCGAGCAAGTATGCTGCGCCGCTTTGCAGGCATGAGCCACACCATGCGCAACCACATCCTCGTCACGGCCGCCGCATTGTCGTGCGCGCCGCTCTCCGCCCAGGCCAACGTCATCCCGGGCCTCGACGGCAGCCTTACCAACAACGCCAGTCCGACCTACTTCGGCCGCCGCGGCGCCGCGCATCCCAACGGTGAGATCGGCATGTCGTACAGCTACACGATGTGCAATCCGGGCATCGTGCCGATCCAGTGGACGGCGCCGATGAACCCCAATCATCCGATGTTCGCGATGATGGTCGTGCGCGAGAGCAACGGCCGCTTCGAGCAGATCACCAACGATGCAACCACGTACGTGAAGCACGCCTTCGGCGCCGCCAACACGGCGAGCACCTGCGGCGGCACCTGCCAGACGACCGGCACAGGCCTGCGCGTCAACTGCACCGACACCTACGGCGCCACGACGAACGCCAACCGCAACTACCTCGCGCCGGCGAGCGAGATTGACCCTTGGACCGGCGTCTGGGCGCCGGTCGGCAGCTACTTCGATCGCGGCGAGCCTGACGTCGGCCCGCCCGCCAACCAGGACGGCGTGCGTTCGCTGTCGGGGACCGCGCCGGCGTTCGCCGCCGACCTGGTCAAGAACCGCGTGACGCTCAGGGAGCAGGACCTGCTCGCCGCTGGCCGCAAGTGGATGTGCTGCCACATCGTCGTCGCCGGCGAGGACGGCAACCTGCACCTGAACAACACCGGCCACCGCGAGATCGTGCCGACGTGGAACGGCACGACGTGGACGTTTGCCAATCCAGCGGTGTTTCAGCCCGGCACCGTGCTGTCGAAGTGGGCGGATGCGACGCTCAACCATGCGCGCAACGGCGGCGACGACGGCCACTTCTACGTCGCCGCCAAAGTGGCGCAGGTCGGCCCGACGACGTGGCGCTACGAGTACGCGGTGCACAACCTCGACAACAACCGCGGCGCGGCGACGCTGCGTATCCCGTGCAACCCGGCCACGAGCGTGACCAACGTCTCTTTCCGCGATCCCAACGACGACCCGCTCGACCAGTGGATCGTGAGCCGCGTCGGCGCCGAGCTGGTCTTCACTGCGCCGGCCACGAATCCGCTCAACTGGAACAACATCTACAACTTTGGCTTCGACGCCGACGTCGCGCCGGTCACCGGCGCGGTCGCGCTGGACCAGGCGCGCATCGGCCCGGGCGCCCTCGCCGTCGTCGTCGCGTCGCCCGTCCCGAGAGGGCTCGTCAGCGTGTCGACGATCGGCGCTGGCTGCGGCGCGCCGGCGCCGGTCCTGTACGCCAACGGCCTGCCGTTGATCCCCAACGCCGCGTTTGGCTTCACGGTGCAGGGCGCCGGCGGCGCGCCGGTCGTGGTGTTCGCCTCGCTTGGCGCCGACAACGCGGCCGTGGCGCCCGGCTGCTTCCGCTACGTCGACGCCGGCTTCGTGATGCACGGCGCGTACGTCGCCAATGCCGGCGGCCAGACAGTGGCGCCGTTCGCCATTCCCAACGCGCTGGCGCTCGATGGCACGGCGGTCACCTGGCAGGCGGCACAGATCGTCGCTGCCGGACCGTTGCTCGGCTTCCTGGCGCTGACCAACGGCGTCGGGATCGTGGTCGCGGCGCGCTGACGCGCGCGCCGCTCCGGGCCACGCTCACATCCGCGGCGTGATGCGCTGGCCGCGCGGCAGGTGGTACGGCGGCATCCACGGCTGGCCCGACACCGGGAACGCGACCAACTGGCCGTAGAACTCCATGCCGACGAGCGCCGCGGTGGTCGGGATGGCGATGACCGTGGTCGTCTGGCCGGTGGCGAGTCCCGGCAGGATCGCGACGTTGTTGGGGTCGCCGTAGTAGCGCACCGGCTCCATCGTCGTCGTCGGCCGCGCGTAGCAGAACGCGATGTCCCACATCGCCATGACGCCGGCCGGCAGGTCGGTCGAGAACGTCAGGTTGGCGCCGAGCATCGGATCGGCCGGCGACACCGTGCCTTCGCCGAGGAAGCGGCCGGGCGCGGGATTGCTCTCGCTGGCGAAGCCGGTCATCGAGCCGCCGCTGCGGAAGCAGCCCTGCATGGTCACCGGCGCCAGGAAAGACGCGCCGTTGACGGTCGTGTTGGCGAACTCGCACTGGCGCAGCGCGACCGGCGAGCGGGCCGCGGCCGGCACGACCAGCGCGCAGTTCTCGAAGCGGTTCCAGTAGAGGTTAGGCAGCGCGCCGTCGACGTCGTAGGTGACCGTGCCGTTGCGGAAGACGTTGTTCTGCTGCCAGACGCGCATCGACGCGAGGTTGGCGGTCACGGCGACGTCGCCGACGAACGTCATCTCGCTGCCGTGGATGTCGAACTCGGCCGTGCGCGGCCACACCCAGAACGCCTTCTGGCCGGCGCCGGCGACGAAGTCACCGTGGTGGTGGTGCACCATCGTCAGGCCGTTGGGGCCGCCCTCGACGTCCAGCACGTTGCCCGTGCACACGAGGTCGGAGTGCACGATGCGGTACATGAACTGCTGCGTGCTGGTCGGCACGCGGCGCTTCTCGCTGAAGGTCACGCCGTTGGTGAACGTGCTGCGGAACCAGTACAGCATCGACATGCGGGCGCCGACGCCGCCCTCGAGCACGCGGCAGCCGAGCTGCACGCCGTCCATGGCGCAGTGCTCAGCCTCGACCATCGTCTCGCCGCCCTGGACCTGGTCGTCGATCAGGATGCCGAGCGGCATGTTGGCGAAGCTCACGTGCTCGAGCATCAGCATCGACTCGTCCATGCCGACGCCGTGCGCCTTGACGCCGGCGACGGTCTGGCCGACCAGTTCGCAGTCCATGACCTCGGCCATCGGCATGCCAATGGCGGTCGCCATCGTCATCTTGGCGTCGACGCCGACCTGGCCGCCGACGATGCGCAGGCCGTGGATGCCGCAGTCGTGCGTGCGCAGCGTGAACACGCGCGGCTGCGCGCCGCCCAGGATCACCGGCAGCATCGACATGCCGGGCATCGGCATGTGCATGCCTATGACCTCGACGTGATGGCCCATGCCCATGCCGGTCAGGTCGCTGAGCGGCGCCTGCAGCATGATCATCGGCGTGATCATCTGGTCGACGACGATCGTGCCGACCATCGCGCCGGAGCCGGTGATGCGCGCCTGTTCGGCGGGCGAGAGCATCGCGGGCATCAGCGCGCCGTTGGCGACACGGATGGCTTCGTCGAGCGACAGCAGATTGTCGCCGACCGTGCCATGGGACTGGGGATCGTTGACGGTGGCGGTCAGCCCAGGGCCGGGGCCCTGCGCGAGCAGCAGCGGAAAGAGGAACGCGAGCATGGTGGTGCGGGCGGGGTGGCGCCCAGAAGTCTACCGTCGTCGGCCGTAGTGCACGCGGCAGTCCGTCCCACCGTGGGACATTGCCTTGGTCGTATGCGCCGCAGCGGGTTGCCAGTACGCAGGCTTCACCTACGATTCTGCGCGCGTTCGCCCTCGCCAGTCGCTCGCTCGCACTGCTGCCCTCGCGCGCTCACACCACCATGACCTGCATCGCTCGCACGCTCACCCTCGCCGTCGCCACGGCGACTCTCGCCGCCCAAGGCTATCAATGCCAACTGCTGTCCAACCTCGACCAGCACGCGCCGTACAGCGGCATGTGGGGCTACGTCGCCCCCAACGGCAAGGAGTACGCGCTGCTCGGCACGACGACCGGCGTCGCCGTCATCGACTGCACCAATGGCAGCGCGCCGGTCGAGCGCGGCTACTTCCCGTGGGCGGCGTCGACATGGCGTGAGGTCCGCACCTACGGCACGTACGCGTACGTCACGACGGAGGCCGCCGCCGGCTTCCTCGTGCTCGACCTGACCAATCCCGACGCGCCGACCAGCCTCGGCATCGTCGGCGCCGCCAACCACGGCAACGCCCACAACCTCGGCGTCGACATGGGCACGGGCCGCATCTACGTCGTCGGCACCAACAACGGCGTCGCGGTCTACGACGCCGCCGCCAATCCCGCCAACCCGCCGTTCATCGGCTATGCGGCGCCGAGCGGCACCAGCAACTACTTCCACGACCTGACGATCGAGAACGGCGTCGGCTACGGCGCGATGATCTACACGGGGATCTTCCGCATCTGGAACGTCAACACGTGGCCGCCGACGACGATCAGCGACTCGCTGACGCCGTCCGCGTTCTGTCACAACGCGTGGCCGACCGCCAACAGCAACATCACGGTCACCACCGACGAGCGCGACGGCTCGCTGATCCGCTTCTACGACACGACCAACAAGGCCGCGCCGGTCCCGATCAGCCAGATGACGATGGATCCGCGCACGGTCCCGCACAACGCGTACATCATCGGCAACATCGCGCACGTCGCCTGGTACACCGAGGGTTACCAGGCCGTCGACTTCAGCGACCCGAGCACGCCGGTCGTGGTGGCGTCGTACGACACCTGGCCGGGCGCGTCCGGCGGCTACAACGGCGCGTGGGGGTGCTTCCCGTACCTGCCGTCGGGCAACGTCTACATCAGCGACCGCGCCACCGGCCTGTACGTGCTGAAGCCGAGTTTCACCGACCTCGCCATCGCGCACACGCCGCTCGCCGACACCACGCAGGAGTCGACGCCGTACACGGTGACCGCCAACCTGACGAGCAGCAACGCGATCCAGTCGGCGACGCTGCGCTACAAGCTCAACGGCGGCGCCCAGCAGTCGGTCGTCATGCAGCCGACGCTCGTCCCCGGCCAGTACTCGGCGCAGATCCCGGCGCAGAACGCCGTGACGCAGGTCGAGTACCACATCGACGCCGTCGACAACAAGGCGGCGCGCCGTAGCCCGCGCACCGACGAGAACCGCTTCCTGGTCGGCCAGTGCGTCGTGCGCTGGAGCGACGACTTCGAGGCCTCGGTCGGCTGGACCACCGGCGGCACCGCGAGCGACTGGCAGCTCGGCCAGCCGCGCGGCCGCGCCGGCTTCTCGTCGGCGTTCGGTTGGCAGGACCCGCTGAAGGCGACGTCGGGCAACACGGTCCGCGGCAACGACCTCGGCGGCACGACCTTCAACGGCGCCTACGCCAACAACCAGAACAGCTTCCTGCAGTCGCCGTCGATCCCGACCAACGGCCGCCAGGGCCTGCGCCTGCAGTTCCGTCGCTTCCTGTCGGTGGTCAACAACGACAACGCGCGCGTGGTCGTCAACGGCACGCCGGTGTGGACGTCGTCGGGCGCGCTCTACGACACCGAGTGGCAGTGGATGGACTACGACGTCTCGTCGATCCTGAACACCGCGACCAACGCCGTCATCCGCTTCGAACTCGTCACCGACGCCAGCAACGCCGCCGGCGGCTGGCAGATCGACGACGTCGCGCTGGTCACGCTGCACGACGCGGCGCCGGCGACGAGCTACGGCGTCGGCACGCCGGGCACGGGCGGCATCATCCCGACGCTCGACGCCTCGGCGCCGGCCGTGCTCGGCACGACCATCCAGCTGCAGGGCGCCAACCTGCTCGGCAACAGCTTCGGCATCCTGGCCCTCAACCTGCAGGACGCCAACGTGCCGGTGCTCGGCGTGCAACTGCTCGTCGGGCCGGTCGGCGCCTCGCTCCCGCTGGCGCCGACGACCGCGACCGGCGCGGCGTCATGGCCGTTCGTGGTGCCGGGCTCGCCGGCGCTCGACAACGTGTTCATCTACGCGCAGGCCTTCGGCCTCGACAGCGGCTCGCCCGGCGGCCTGCTGTCGGCCAGCGCCGGCCTGCGGTTCCGCAGCTGCCGTTCGGCGCCGTGAGCTGCGCATGACCGTCGCCCCCGCCAGCCTGCTGTGCGCCGCCGCGGCCCTCGCCGCGGGCGGCGGCGGCGCGCCGGCGGGCGGCCCGCCGTCGTTCCACGCGATCGCCTTCGTCAACGACGCGAACTCGCACGGCATGCTCGGCGACAACCTGCTGTCGCTCAACGAAGCGATCCTGCTGCACAACGGCACGCTGCTGCCGGCGCAACTGTCGGCGACCGAGGCGGCGCAGCTGAGCCTGATCCCGGGCACCGGCGGCACGTCGGACGTCACCTGGATCGACATCGACGCCGCGAACACGCCGGTCATCACGATCCAGCAGGACCTCGCGCCGATCCTCAACACGCCGTTCGGCCTGCTGATCAAGGGCTTCGGCGACCAGGTGGTCTTCGACTTCAGCGGCCCGGGCATCACGCACGGCCTGCGCGTGCCGTCCAACTCGTTCAGCATGCAGGACATCGCGCTGCTCGGCGGGCCCTACGGCCTCGACGTGACGCAGACCGACGTCACCGGGCAGGCGGGCCTGTCGCTGCAGAACGTGCGATTCGATGGCCAGGCGACGTTCGGCGTCAACGTCACCGGCTCGATCCCCAACGCGCCCGGGCGGGCCGTGCTCGATCGCTGCCGCTTCGTCAACGTACCGCTCGCCTTCCAGACGCAGGAGATGGCGGCGGGCCGCAGCGGGATCTACGAACTCCACGACGTCGAGATCGTGGGCGCCGTCTGGGGCTTCTGGGCCACGCTCGGCGCCGGCGGCTTCTCGCGCTTCACGTTCGACCGCGTGGACATCGACGCATCGACGCGAGGCATCCTGATCACGCGCCTCTCGGTGCCCTTGGGCCGGCAGGTCTACGTCGAAGGCGACCACGTGCGCGTGCGCAGCGCCGACTGCGCCCAGATCGTCGGCCACCCGACAGGCGCGACGTGGGCGGTCCTGCGTGGCTGGGACCTGCACGCAACCGCCGGCGGCATCGCGCTCGCGCTCGGCGACCCCGGGCACGCGGTCTTCGGCGAGGTCTCCGAGCTGACGGCCGAAGGCCTCGTGCAGCTCGCTGGTGGCGCCGCGCCGCAACCGCTGGAGCTGCGCAACGCGCGCTGCAAGAACGGAGCGGTGACGCTGGCGACCTCGCCGACGCAGGCGCTGGTCGTCACCGAGTCGCGCTTCGACGGCTGCGCGGTCTCGACGCTCGGCAGCGGCCCGATCGCGGTCGCGCAGTCGTGCTTCGTCGGCGGCTCGCTGCAGGGCGCCGCCGCCGCGCCGCTGCAGCTCGTCGACAGCTTCGCCGCCAACGCCGGCGCGCACGTGACGCAGGCGAACGCGCTCGTCGCGCCGCAGCTCGGCAGCATGACGATCGCGCCCGCGGATCCGCAGGTCGGCACGACCGTCAGCTTCCAGGCCGACCTGCCGGCCGGCCTCGCCGGCGTGTTCGCGCTGGGTTACACCGCGCCGGCGCCGGCGTCGCTGACGCCGACGCTGCGCGTCTACTTCGACCTCGGCTCGTACGCGCTGTTCCCCGGCGTCTACTTCGCGCAGCAGTCGCTGGCATGGCTGATCCCGGCGTCGACGGCCTTCGTCGGCACCGACCTCGTCGCGCACCTCTTGGTCCTGCCCGCCGGCGCTGTGGCGCCGTGGCTGCAGCTGCCGCCGCCGCAGCGCTTTGTGCTGCGCTGACCAAGGACTGCCCATCGGCGCGCTCCGGGCCCGTCGTGCGCTTCGCGCCGCCGAGTTCCCGCGGAGGGCTGTCGATTGCGTCGCGCCGCAATCTTGAGCGCCCTGGCTGACTTGGCGGATTATCTGTTGGCGCTACTCTCTGCCACACGCCGCGTGCATTGATGCGCGCCCTCGCCGTTTCCCCTGGAGATCTCGCCACATGCTGCTCACCCTCGCTTCCGTCCTCGCATTCGCGCCGCAAGGCCCCGGCACCTCGACGGCGCCGGTTGTCATCAACGAATACAGCAATGACGACTCGGGCACCGACAACCTCGAGTTCGTCGAGATCTACAACCGCAGCGGCGCGCCGATCGACATCTCCGGTTGGACGCTGAACGGCGAGGAAGGCACCGCGGCCTCGGCCGCCAATGGCGTGTTCACCTTCCCGGCCGGCACGATCATGGCCGCGGGCCAGATCCTGGTCGTCGGCCAGACCGCCGTGCCGAACGTCAACTTCATCGTCACCGGCGCGCTGCCCGGCATCGTGCTGGAGAACACGGAGTCCGACGGCATCACGCTGCGCGACACGACCGGCGCGGTGATCGATGCCGTCGTCTGGAGCTACAAGACGTGGACCGCAGCGGTTCCGGCGTGGCTCGAAGGCCACGGCCTGTGGGGCCAGTTCCTCCTGTTCGACGCCGCCGGCTTCCTGCCGCAGGGCCTGATGACGCCGCAGCGCCGCGTCGACGGTTGGGACACCAACGTCAACAGCAACGACTTCGTGTTGATGGGCTGGACGCCTGGCGCCGCCAACGGCACGACGCAGAACCTGCCGCTGTCGTTCGTCGAGAACTGCGACGGCGCCGTCGGCTCGATCGTCGGCAACGCCAGCCACACGTTCCTCAGCGCGCAGATCTTCGCTCCGGCCTCGGTCGTGATCGCGCAGACGACGACCGTGCCGCCGGTGCAGACGACCCGCGCATACCCGGCGTCGCCGCAGGGCGGCAACATCGCGCGCATCCAGGACCCGACCGGCGGCGGCAACGTCGTCCAGCCGAACGTCGTCCTGGGCAGCAGCTTCAACGCCGAGGTCTACGTCTACGTCACCGGCAGCAACCCGGCGCTCGCCGCGCTGGCCGGCCAGGGCGAGTCGTGGGCGTTCGGCGTCGCCGGCACGACCAACTCGTACGCCACGGCCACCGACGTCCCGGGCAACTACTTCGCGCAGACGAGCCTTTGCGCCACGACGCTGAACACCGCGCCGGTGGCCACGGGCCTCGTCTGGATGGCCTACGTCAGCGCGACGGAGACCAAGATCTACCTCGTCGACGCCAACGGCGGCGGCACGACGGCGCCGTTCACGGTCCTCGCCGGCCCGATCACGGCCACGCCGGGCGTCAATGACGGCTGGCAGCGCCTGCGCCTGCGCGTCGACAACGGCAACTTCGTCGCCAACTTCGGCGGCACGTACGGCGTCGACGACGGCCAGCGCTTCACCGGCACATGCACGGTGCGCACGGGCGCGGTGTATCTGCAGTACCGCGAGTGCGTCTCGTCGAACCCGAACCTCGCCGGCATGTACATCGACCGCCTGGAGATCTACGGCGCCGCCGCGTCGAGCGTGAGCTACAGCGGCACGGGCTCGCCGACGAGCGCTGGCACCCCGGCGATCACGGTCACGGGCACGCCGTCGGTCGGCAACGCCGCGCTGTCGATCAACGGCAGCAACCTGCTCCCGAACGGCATCAGCATCGTCGCGCTGGACATCGGCGCGCTGCTGCCGGGCACGCCGCTGCCGGGCGCGCAGCCGGCGCTGCTGCTGTACGCCAACCCGACCGTCACGGCGGCGATGTTCAACAGCTCGACGGGCACGGCGAGCTATGCGTTCCCGCTGCCGCCGGCCAACGCGCTGATCGGCACGCAGGTCGCGACACAGTACTTCGACCTCGACTTCACGCTGCCGTACGCGCTGCCGCTGGGCAGCTCGGGCGGCGCGCAGCTCACGATCGGCAACAGCTGATCGCGCCGCGTCCGAAGCTTGACGTCGACCGGGGGCCGCGCGGACTGCGCGGCCCCCGTCGTTTCCATCGCCGGCGCGCGGGATACGATGACTCGCTCGTCCCGTGGCCTCGCCTTTGTCTTCGCCGTCGCCCGTCCGCCGCCGCATCGCCGTGCGGCTGCTGGCCGTGGCCTGCGTGCTGCTGGTGGCGCTCGTCATCGCCGAAGCCGGGTTGGCGCTGTGGACGGCGCGCGCGACGCCGGCGCTGTACCGGATCGACGCCAGGCTCGGCTGGACGCACGCCGCTGGGATCGAGCGCGAGCTCGACGTCGAAGGCGGCGGCACGGCGCTGTTCCGCACCGACGCGCGCGGCCTGCGCGCGACGCCGCACGCCGAGCCGCGCCAGCCAGGCAGCCGCCGGTTCCTGTTTGTCGGCGACTCGTTCACCGAGGGCTCGCAGGTCGACGACGACCAGTTGTTCAGCCGCCGGCTCGAACGCGCTCTGCCCGGCGTCGAGTGCTGGAACGCTGCCGTCGGCGGCTATTCGACGCTGCAGACGCTGCTGGCGCTGCCCGAGCAGCTGGCGGCCTGGCGGCCCGACGTCGTCGTGCTGACGGTGTACGACAACGACCTGCAGGACAACCTGATGCCGTACTTCGCCGGACTCGGGCCGCGGCCGTACGCGCTTGTCATGGACGGCGCGGTGCGGATCGAGCCGCAGGCGCCGGCGGGCCGGTTCGAGCGCTTCCTGATGCCAGCGCCGGGGTCGCTGTGGCTGTACGAGCACAGCGCGCTGTACCGCTCGCTGCACAAGAACCTGTGGCTGCCGGCCAAGTGGCGCGAGCTCGAGGCGCTCGAGGCCGGCGAACGCATGGCGATCCCGGCCGCCGACCGGCGACTCGTGATGAGCAAGCTGCTCGCCGACGTCGCCGCGACCGTGCGCGCGCAGGGCGGCGCGCTGGTCGTCGCCGCGATCCCGACGCGCGAGGAGGCCAAGGCCGGCGCGTGCGAGCTGCACGGCTGGCTGGCCGGCGAGTGCGCGCAGCTGGGCGCGCCGTTCGTGTCGACGCTGCCGCTGCTCGCGCGCGAGGACGCCGCGGCGACGTACTTCGCCAAGGACATTCACCTGACGGCGCGTGGTCACGAAGTCGTCGCCGACGCGCTGCTGCCGACGCTGCGCGAGGCGGTGAAGTGAACAGCGCGCGCACGATGGTGCTGCTCGCGTGCGGCGCGCTGGCTGTGCTGGCGGGGACGGCGAATGCGCAGCGGCCCGGCACTTGGCGTTGCAAGCGCCTGCTCGCCGAGGACGGCCGTTCGTGGCGCGAGGACATCGTCGTCGTGACGCTGCTGAGCGACATCGTCGCCATCGAGCCGGCGAGCAAGCACGAAGCCGTCGACCGCGACTTCGGCGACGCGTGGGTGATCCCGGGGCTGATCGACCTGCACACGCACCTGCTGCTCAAGCCCTACGACCAGATGGCGTGGGACGACCAGGTCCTGCGCGAGACGACCGAGCTGCGCACGCTGCGCGCGCGCGTGCACGGGATCGACACGCTCTGGGCGGGCTTCGTCGCCGTCCGCGACCTCGGCACCGAGGGCGCTGGCTTCGCCGACGTGGCGCTGCAGCGCGCGATCGCCGAGGGCCTCGCGACCGGCCCGCGGATCTGGGCGAGCACGCGCGCGATCGTACGCCGCGGCTGGTACGGGCCGTCGCCCGACGATCCCGCCGTGCCGAAGGGCGCGCAGACGGTCGAGGGCGAGGCCGAGATCCGCGACGCGGTGCGCGCGCAGGCCGCCGCCGGCGCGCAGTGGATCAAGGTCTACGCCGACTACCGCAAGCAGAAGGGCGGCGCCGCCGAGCCGACGTTTGCGCTCGACGAGCTGGCGGCGTTGGTCGACGAAGCGACCAAGGCTGGCCTGCCGGTCGCCGCGCACGCGACGACCGACGAAGGCATCCGCCGCGCGGTCCTCGCCGGCGCGCGCACCATCGAACACGGCGGCGGCGCGTCGGAGGCGACGCTGCGCGCGATGCGCGAGCGCGCCGTCGTGCTGGTGCCGTGCCTCGCCGCCAACGAGGCGATCGTGCTGCAGGCCGGCCGCAAGGGCCCGATCGTCGATCGGCTCAACGCCGCCAAGGCCGGCTTCCAGCGCGCGCTCGCCGCCGGCGTGACCATCGGCTGTGGCAGCGACGTCGGCGTGTTCCGCCACGGCGACAACGCCCGCGAGCTCGAACTGATGGTCGCCTACGGCATGACGCCAGCACAGGCGCTGGCGAGCGCTACGACCGTCGCCGCCGGCGTGCTCGGCGCCGCGGATCTCGGCGTCGTGCGCAAGGGCGCCCGCTGCGGTTTCGTCGTGCTCGGCGCCGATCCGCTGGTCGACATCGGCGCACTGCGGCAGGTGCGCGCGGTCGTGCGCGAAGGCGACGAGCTGTGGCTGCGGCGCGATGGTCGCTGAGCGCGCCTTGCTGGCGACGTTCCACTGCATCCGGTCATGGTGCGGGACCACGTCTGTCCGGTGGGGCGGGCATGGTACGAAGCCGGTGCGTGCGCCGCGCCGCCGCCGCCGCGTATTGTCGGCGGGATGCTGCGCGTCCCAGCCCTCGTCGCGTGCGTCCCGCTCCTCGTCGCCTGTGCCGGCGCGCCGCCCGCGCCGCCGATCGACCACGCCGTCGCCGCCGTCGCCGCGCGCACCCAGGACTTCGTCGCCGCGCTGACGCCGGCCCAGCGCACGGCGGCGGCGCGCCCGTTCGACGACCGCGAGCGCACGCAGTGGGCGTTCGTGCCCGGACGCTACGCCGGCGTCGAGTTCGGCGACCTGTCGCCGACGGCCGACGCGGCGATGCGGGCGCTGCTGCGCGCGCTGCTCGGGACCGAAGGCCTGCGCAAGACGCTCGCGATCGTGCAGCTCGAGGACCTGCTGCGCGCGCTCGAGTCGCAGGGCGGCCGCGACGCCAGCCACCGCGACCCGCGCCGCTACGCCATGCTCGTCTGCGGCGACATCGCGCCGCGCGGCCTGTTCGCCGTGCGCGTGCAGGGCCACCACGTCTCGCTGCACTTCACCTTCCTCGACGGCCGCCTCGTCGGCGCGACGCCGCACTTCCTCGGCAGCAACCCGCACGAACGCCGCGATGGCGAACGCGCCGGCGAACGCGTGCTCGCCGCCGAGGAAGACCTCGCGCGCGAACTGTTCGCGACGCTGACCGCCGACCAGCGCGTCTCGGCGATCCTCGCGCCGAAGGCCCCGCCCGACGTGCTCCTCGGCCCCGCGGCCGCCGCCGACGCGCTCGGCCCGCCGAAGGGACTCAACGCCACCGCGATGGACGCACGCCAGCAGGCGCTGCTGTGGCGGCTCGTCGAGGCCGTCGTGCGCAACCTGCGGCCCGAGTTCGCCGACGCCGAGCTGGCGCGCTATGCGGGCCAGCGGCCGACGCTGTGCTTCGCGTGGATGGGCGGCGAACGCCGCGGCGAAGGCCACTACTGGCGCGTGCAGGGGGTCACGTTCGCGATCGAGTACGACAACACGCAGAACGACGCCAACCACGTGCACGTCGTCTGGCGCGACGAAGAGCGGGACTTCGGCGCGGACCCGCTGCGCGCGCATCTGGAGCGCGAGCATCGGTGAGGCGAACACGCTGTGCCGGTGGCGGGCCGCTCACCGCGCCGCGTCGCGCAGCGCCTTCTTGATGATCTTGCCCGAGCCCGTGCGCGGCAGCGCGTCGAGGAAGCGAACCTCCTTCGGCGCCTTGTAGTGGGCGATGCGCGCCTTGCAGAAGGCGATCAGTTCTTCGGCGGTCGCGGTCGTGCCCGGGCGCAGCACGACGGCGGCGACGACGCGCTCGCCCCAGTGCGGGTCGGGCAGGCCGAAGACGGCGCATTCGAGCGTCGCGGGGTGCGCGTACAGCACGTTCTCGACCTCGACCGAGTAGACGGCCTCGCCGCCGGTCTTGATGACGTCCTTCTTGCGATCGACGATGTCGACGTAGCCGTAGGCATCGATCGTCGCGAGGTCGCCGGTGCGCAAAAAGCCGTCGCGGTCGAACGCCGCGGCGGTGGCCTCTGGGTTGTGCCAGTAGCCGGGCGTGACGGTGGCGCCTTTGACGCGGATCTCGCCGACGGCGACGCCGTCGTTCGTCACCGGCGCACCGGCGTCGTCGACGACTTCGAGCGTGACGCCGAGGAACGGCCGGCCGGTCTTGCACTTCATGCGCAGCTGCTCGTCGGGCGGCAGCGTCTGCACGGCCGGCGTCAGCAGGCTGAGCGTGAGGTACGGGCTGGTCTCGGTCATGCCGTACGTCTGCACGTAGTCGCAGCGGAATGTCGCCAGGATCCGGCGCACGACGTCGGGCGCGATCGGCGCGCCGCCGCTGAGCATCGCGCGCAGCGCGTAGCGGCGATCGCTAGCGCCCGGCGCCTTGACCATGAGGTTGAGCATGGTCGGCACGAGGTTGGTGATGGTGACGCGCTCGCGGACGAGCAGGTCGAGCGCCGCTTCGGGCGTGAAGCTCGGCAAAAAGACGTGCTGGCCGCCGACGGCGGTGATCGCGAACGTCGCCCACGCGTCGGCGAGGTGGAACATCGGCGCGATGTGCGCCCAGGTGTCGGTCGCCGACAGGCCGAGTTCCTGCGCGGCCGCGCGCGCGTGCGTGCCGACGTTGCGGTGGGTGAGCACGACGCCCTTCGGCGCGCCGGTCGTGCCGCTGGTGTAGTAGAAGTGCGCGGGCTCGTCGGCGGCGGCGAGCGGCAGCGGGTGCGGCAGCGGCGCGCCGGCGGCGAGCCCGTCGGTGGTGCGCAGGGCGCCGTGCGGCAGTGCGCCGGCAAGCGCGGCGACGAGTTCGGCGGCGCGGCCGTCATGGGCGGCGTCGTGCAGCAGCGCCACCGCGCCAGCGTGGCGAAGGATGTTGGCCTGCTCGCCGACGGACAGGCGGGTGTTGAGCGAGACCAGGATCGCGCCGGCGGCGGCGACGCCGAAGTACGCGAGCAGGTGGTCGAGCTCGTTGTGCATCAGCACGCCGACGCGGTCGCCGGGTTGCACGCCGCGCGCGTGCAGCGCGCCGGCCAGCTGGCGCGCGAGGCGCTCGGCGGTGGCGTAGTCGACGACGCGGCGGTCCTGGCGCAGGCCGGCGGTGGCGCCGTGGCGTCGCGCGGCGTCGGCGAGGAAGTCGAAGACGTTCACGGCGACGGTGTAGCGCGCGCCGGCGTCGTTGTCGCCGGTTGCCGTCGTGCGCGGCGGCGTCGCGCGGTGGTTGTGCGCCATTGCCGGCGCGGCTCCAATCGTTGCCCCGATGTCGGACCTGCTGCCAGCGCCCGTGCCGGAAGATCCGGACACCAACCACGCGCCGCGCGCCGCGCCGTCGATCGGCGATGGCGCCACCGCCCCTGCGCTGATTGGCGAGACGCACCCGCCGCTGCCGGTGCTCTTCCTCGACGAGGACTTCGTCGCCGTCAGCAAGCCGAGCGGCCTGCTCGTGCACCGCGACGAGCACCATCCGACGGCGCCAGCCGCGCTGCAGACGGTGCGCGACCAGCTGCAGAAGCACCTCTATCCGTTCCATCGCCTCGACCGGGCGACGTCGGGCATCCTGCTGTTCGGCTTCTCGCGCCGTGCGGCCGCCGCGCTGCAGGAAGCGCTCGCAGCGCCGGACGCGCGCAAGGAGTACGTCGCGCTGATGCGCTATCCGGGCCACGACGCCGCGCTCGGCGCGCAGTGGACGTGCGACCGGCCGCTGCACGACGACAAGGACGTGGCGCGCGCGTGTCGCACCGACTTCGCGGTGGTGGAGGAGTTCGACCGTTGCGCGCTGGTGCAGTGCCTGCTGCACAGCGGCCGCTACCACCAGATCCGGCGGCACGCCAACCACTGCGGCCGCCACGTGCTCGGCGACACGACGCACGGCAAGGGCCGCATCAACGCGCTGTTCCGCGAGCGCTTCGGCCTCGATCGGCTGTTCCTGCACCTGCAGCGCGTCGTGCTGCGCCACCCACGCACCGGCGCGCCGCTCGAACTCGTCGACCCGCTGCCACCAGCGCTCGCCGCGGCGCTCGAGCGGTTGCGGCAGGCGCCCCGGACGCCGGTGAACGACCCTGGTCCGGCGGCCAGCTAGGAGTCTGCGCCGCGGCAGGCCACTCCCTCGTTGGGGATCTTCGTGTCCGGGGCTCGCCGCCGATCTTCGGTGGCTCCACCGATCCGCCGGCGGTCGTCGGCTTCGCCCTACCCGCGCATCTAGGCGCCGGATCGGCGCGCGTCCCGCGGCGCAGACTCCTTGGCGCCTGCCCAAAGGGGTGGGCGGTGCGAGGGAAAGACCTTGACTGCACCCCACCCGTCGTGATTATGGCCCCGGAAGCTCGTGATTCGTACGGAGTCACCGTATGAGCGGAGCCCGATCGCGACGGCTAGCATAAGCGCAACATCCTAAGAACAAGCAACTTAGTGAATGCCAGCTGCAGCGACCGGGCATGCCGTCGAGCGCAACGGACATCTGCAGCCCCAGGGGGATGACCTCCCCCGCACCGGGACCCCGGAATGATTCAGAAGAAAAAGTACGCGCTGGCCGGTGGCTATTGCCTCTATGCGCCCCGCTTCCCCCGCTTCGCCGAGCACCCCGGCTTCGCGGACGAGGCCTGCATCAGCAACGCCACGGTGCCGTCCGTCTACTTCCTGTCGTTCCTGGAGAGGGGCAAGCCGCTGGCGATGCAGTTCCGCGGTCTCACCGTCGAAGGCGGTCGCGCCACCGCGACGTTCGACGAACCGGGCGGCCTGAAGGTCGTCGAGAAGCGCTTCGTCGCGCAGGACGACCGCTTCGTCAGCGAGCTCGAGTTGGTCAACGGCGGCAAGCTCGATCGCGAGATCACCGTCGTGCAGTGGACGACGACCGATCCGGACGGCGAGCCGGTGTCGCTCGAGGGCGACAGCTTCCGCATCCGCCGCCTGCTCAAAGACGGCAACAAGTCCGAGGTGCCCGCCGACATCCACTACAACAGCCCCGACAGCAAGGGCGCGCGCTGTCTGCAGGCGTTCTTCGCCGAGGGCGGCAGCGATCGGCCGGACTTCGAGGAGACGCCCTGGTTCGAGTACGAGCTGCTGCCGACGCCGCGCGCCAAGCGCCCGATGGAGAAGCCGAGCCCGATCATCGCCGGCTCGCGCGTCTACGCCGGCCTGTTTCGCCCGGTCGCGCTGAAGGTCGGCGGCAAGGCGAACCACCGCTTCGAAGCCAACATCATCTTCAAGGGCAAGGGCATCAACTTCCGCGCCCGTCGACCCGACGGCAAGGACGAGGTTGGCTGGGCGTCGTTCTGGGACAAGGTCCCGAAGCTCCACTGCGACAACAAGGAGCTCGAGCGCGTCGTCAAGCATCGCTTCGAGCTGCTGTACTACTTGCGCCAACCGCACGGCGCCGGCTTGTTCGGCTCGGCCGCGGTCTGCGAGGGCAACGGCCAGTTCCACCAGCCGTCGGCGTTCAGCACGCCGGCGATGATGCGCGAGGCGCGCTGGCTGCAGGACCCGACGCTCGCGCGCGGCTGCCTGAAGACGTTCTTCGACAACATCCACCACAACGGCCAGGTCCCGGGCCGCGTCTTCATGACCGGCACGGACCCGAACGACTTCTTCCACGCCGACTGGGGCGGCGGCTTCGAGTCCCTCGACGCCATCCACCCGGACAAGGCGACGAAGAAGGCGGTGCTGATGTCGATGCAGCGCTACGTGAAGTGGCTCGCCAACAACCGCGACCCCGAGGGCAGCGGCCTGACGGACATCGTCAACCACTTCGAGGCCGGCCAGGAGTTTTCGCGCCGCTACACGGTGATCGACGACAAGGCCGACCGCGCCATCGAGTTCACCGAGCAGTTCCGGCTCAAGGGCATCGACGCGTCGGTGTTCCGCTACCGGATGGTGAAGTGGCTCTACAAGGTCGCCGAGGAGATCCAGGAGAAGGCGATGGCCAACCGCTTCCAGGCGGAGGCCGAGGTCACCCTGGACACGATCCGCAAGAAGATGTGGGACGAGAAGGCGGGGCTCTTCATGGACCTCGACCCCGACAACCGCCGCAAGACCAACGTCAAGGCGGCTGTCGGCTTCTATCCGCTGGCGACGGACATCCCCAACCAGAAGCAGGTTGACCGCATGCTCGACACGCTGTCGAGCCGCGAGGAGTTCTGGACCAAGTACCCGGTCCCGAGCATCTCGGTCAGTGACTCGACCTTCGACGGGGCAGGCCGCTGGAAGGGCACGCGCAAGAACTGCCCGTGGAACGGCCGCGTCTGGCCGGTCATCAACACGCACATCCTTGAGGGCCTGACCTACTGGGCCGAGCGCGGCAACAAGCGCGCGCAGAAGCTCGCCAACGAACTGCTGAAGAAGACCGTGTCGATGCTCAGCGGCGCGTGCGAAGGCGTCGAGACGGCGAGCAGCTTTGAGCACTACAGCCCGGAGACGGGCATCGGCTCGCGCTATCGCGGCGTCAACCTGCACCTCAACGCGTTCGTGCTCGACAACATCTTCCGCATCGCCTGCGGCTTCGCTATCCGTTACGGCGAGGTGCAGGACGACCCGATCGGCGAGGCGATCGACTTCAAGCTGACGGGCATGCCGCTTGGCAACAAGCTGTTCGACGTCGACCGCAAGAACGGTCGCCTGCGCGTGCAGCCGCACTGATCGGTTGCCGGATCGACCGGAAGACGCGGGGGCCCGAGCGGCCCCCGCGCCGTTTCCGGGCCGCATTGCTATCGTCGGCGCCGTGACGACCCTCGACGACGTCCGTGCCGCCGCCGCGCGCATCGCCGGTCACGTGCACCGCACGCCGACGCTGACCAGCGCCACCCTCGACGCCGAACTCGGCGCGCGCGTGTTCCTCAAGCCGGAAAACCTGCAGAAGGTCGGCGCCTTCAAGGCGCGCGGCGCCTGCAACGCGGTGATGGCGATGGACGAGGCGGCGGCGCGCCGCGGTGTGATCACGCACAGCAGCGGCAACCACGGCGCGGCGCTGGCGTGGGCGGCGCGCGCGCGCGGCGTCGCCTGCGTGGTGGTGATGCCGGACAGCGCGCCGAAGGTGAAGATCGCCGCCGTGCGCGGCTACGGCGCCGAGGTGGTGCTGTGCAAGGCCGCCGAGCGCGACGCGACGAGCGCGCGGCTCGCGCAGGAGCGCGGCATGACGATGGTGCACCCGTTCGAGCACCCGCACGTGATCGCCGGCCAGGGCACCGCCGCGCTCGAGCTGCTCGCGGACGTGCCCGACCTCGACGTCGTCATCGTGCCGGTCGGCGGCGGCGGCCTGTGCGCCGGCACGGCGGTCGTCGTGCGCGCGCTGCGGCCCGACGCCTGGATGCTCGGCGCCGAGCCCAAGGCCGTCGACGACGCCGCGCGTTCGCTGGCGACCGGCGTGCGCCAACCGCGCGTCGAGAACCCGAAGACCTGGGCCGACTGCCTGCTGACCGCGCTCGGCGAACCCAACTTCGCGCTGCTGCAGCAGCACCGCGTCTGCATCGTCACCGTCGGCGAGGACGCGATGGCCGACGGCGCGCGCTGGTTCTTGGAGCGCATGAAGCTCGTCGTCGAGCCAGGCTCGGCGTCGGTCCTCGCTGCGATCCGCGCGCTCGGCGACGACGTGCGCGGCAAGCGCATCGGCATGGTGCTCAGCGGCGGCAACACCGACTTTGCCTGGCTGCCGCGCTGACGTTCAGCCGGCGTCGGCGATCGCCTGACCAATCGCCAACGCCACGGCGGCGATTGTCGGCGCCACCAGCCCGGCCGCGAACTCTGCCGTCGTCGGCGCTGCGAAGCCCGTGCCGCCGTCAGGCAGCGGTCGCAGCGGCAGGGCGTCCCACAGCACGGCGCGTCCGTCGACGGGGTCGTAGAGCAGCAGCTCCTCGGCTTCGTCGAGCAGCGGATCGACGCGGTGCGTGCGCACCTCCGTCGTGTGTTCGCGGCCGCGCGCGTCGATGAAGCGGAACGTCAGCGCCTGGACCCGGCGGCCGTTGACCTTGCCGGCCGTCGCGCGCTTCGCCGTGCAGACGCCACGCGCCGGCAGGCCATCGCGCAGCAAGCGCACATGGCGCAGGCCGCGGATCTTCGCGGCGACGAGCAGGCCCAGGCCGACAAGCGGGATCGCGAGCGTCAGCCGCGCCCAGCGCGGCAGCGGCGCTGCGCGCATGCCGATGGCGCATGCGCGCGGCGGCGGGCCCGGCAGCCAGCGCACGACGAGCGTTGCGCCGATGACTGGCGGCTGGCCCTCGAGGTACGACGTCCCGTGCTGCGGCGCGCCGTCGGACTGCCACTCGAAGCGCACAGCGTGCACGCGCTGCGAGTTGACGCGCACGCTCGTGGCCTCGGTCGCGACAACGCGCGCGTTCGCCTGCGCCCCGTCGCCGAACGGATCGCTCCACGGCTCGGCGAAACTGCCGAAGACCAGCGCCATCGCGCCACCGAAGCCGAGGACGAGCCAGCCGGCGAGCGCCAGCCCGCCGCGCGTCTGCAGGGCGAGGCGAAGCAGCCACGGCACATCGCGCGGCGCGGGCGGCAGGACGGGTGGCGCGGACATCGCCGCACGGTACAGCCCGCGTCGCAGTGCGTCCGACGCGGGGTGGCCAAACGGCCCGTGGCGGGGTGGGTCCCTCGGCGGCGATCGGGCTCCGCCGAGGTGCAACCAAGACCTGGATCCTGCACATCACCGACCTGTCCAACGAATCCAAGCGCGCCGTCGCGCCGCTAGCCGCGCGCCGGCGTCGACCACGCCGCCGCACGATGCACGAAGAACGCGACGCCGAGCACGGGCGCGACGAAGTTGAGCAGCGGCACGAGCGACAGGCCAGCCAGCGCGCAGCCGCCGAACAGCAGCGCAACGCGGTGCCGCCGCCGCAGCGCGCGCGCCGCGGCGGCGTCGAGTCGGCGCAGCGCGACGAGTTCGAAGTGCTCGCGGCCGAGCAGCCAGCCGTTGCCGAGCAACCACGCGAACGGATACAGCGCCGGCAGCAGGCCGAAGACCAGCAGCGCGACGTTGATCGCGACGACCAGCAGCAGGAAACGCACGCCGGCTCGCAGCGCCGCGCCGAACGGCAGGCCCTTCGCCGGCGGCAGCCCGGGGTAGTGGCGCGCTTCGACGACGCGCGCGATGCGTTCGAGGAACAGCCCGACGAACGCGCCCGCGACCATCGGGAAGGTGAACCACGCCAACAGCACGACGGCCGAGCCGCCGAGCCACGCGAGCCACCACGGCGCGGTCTCGGCGCTGTAGCCGAACCAGCCGACGAGCATCGCGTCGAGGCCCCACCAGACGCCGGCGAAGCAGGCGACGCCGAGCGCGACGCACGCGCCGACGATCCCGGCGACGCGCGACGCCAGCAGGTCGCCGAAGGCTCTAAACAGCGAGCCGAGCACGCTCAACCCGCGGCGCTGCCGACCAGCGCTTCGACGGCCGCGCGCTCCTTCGGCACCGACGCGCTGAGCACTTCGTGGCCGGTCTCAGTGCATAGCACGTCGTCCTCGATGCGGACGCCGCCGAAGCCGCGGCCGCCGTGCATGCCGAGGAACATTTCGGCGCGCGCGAAGTCGACCATGCCCTTCCACTGCTTGCGGAAGGCGGCGTCGCGCAGAATCGCCGGCACGAAGTAGATGCCCGGCTCGATCGTGAAGCACATGCCCGGCTCCAGGTCGAGGTCCATGCGCAGGTAGCCGAGGCCGAACTGCTGGCTGCGCACGCGGCCCGGGCCGTAGCCGACCTGGTCGCCGAAGGCCTCCATGTCGTGCACGTCGATGCCGAGCAGATGCCCGGTGCCGTGCGGGTAGAACACCGCGTGCGCGCCCTTCTCGACGAGGTCGTCGACCTTGCCGCGCAGCAGGCCCATCTGCACGAGGCCATCGGCCAGCGTGCGGGCGGCGAGCATGTGCAGGTCGCGGTAGCGCACTCCGGGTCGCACGGCGTCGATGGCCGCCTTCTCGGCCGCGAGCACGATGTCGTAGACCTCGCGCGCTTCGACCCCGAACACGCCGCTCGCCGGCCACGTGCGCGTGACGTCGGCGCACCAGCCGCTCGGGCGCTCGGCGCCGGCGTCGAGCAGCACGAGGTCGGTGTCGTGCAGGACGTTGCCGTGGGCGTGGTTGTGCAGCACCTCGCCGCGCACCGACAGGATGTTGTTGTACGCCGGCACGCAGCCATGCCGCGCGAACGCGCCTTCGACGACGCCGACCAGCTCCTGTTCGCGCACGCCGGGCCGCGTTCTCGCCATCGCGCCGACGTGGGCCTCGCGCGTGACCGCGACGGCGAGTCGCATCTCGGCGAGTTCCTCGGGGCTGCGGTGGTTGCGCAGGCGTGCGACGGCCGCGATCAGCGCCGGGTCGCCGCACTTGGTGGTGTCGTAGAAGTCTAGATGCTCGCCGGTGATCGCCAGCGCCTCGGCGGTCGCGCGCGGGTCGGGCACGGCGATGGTGCGCGCGGCGCGCTTGCCGAGCTTCTTGCGCGCGATCGCCGCGAGATCGGCGCGCTTTTCGACCGCGGTCACGCCGGTCAGCTTCCTGATCTCGGCGAAGCCGGGCACGGTGCCGTGCCACAGCGCATCGGTCGCCGTGCGCTCGTCGAGGAACAGCGTCACCGACTTGTCCTTCGGGTCGAACAGCGCCGCAGCGTTGGGCTCCGGGTGCGCGAAGAAGAACAGGAACGTGCTGTCGGCGCGGAAGGGGCTCCAGTTGGCCGGGTAGTTGCGCGAGATCCATCCGCCCGCCATCAGCAGCACGGGGGTGTCGATGGCGGCAAGGAGCTCGGCGCGGCGGCGCTGGCAGTGGACGTGGTTCGGCATGAGCCCGGGCAGCGTAGGGCGCGGTCGGCGTCGACGCATGGGTGGAGGTGCGCAGCCGGGCGGGTACCCTCGCGACCTCGGAGTTCCGCCGCGCCGCGTTGCGTCGTGGCGCGCCCTCTGCCCACCGCGATGAACGCCAAGGTCCTCGTCCTCCTCCTCGCCGCCATGGTCGGCGGTTCCATCTGGCTGGCGCTCGCGCGCACGACCGCGCCGGTTCCCGTCGGCGGTCCGGTCGAGCCGGGCGCCAACACCGCGACCACGCCGACGTCGACGCCAGCACCGCTGGTGACGTCGCAAGGCGCGGTCGTCGATCCGGCGGCGGCCTTGGTGGTCGGCGACGACGGCAAGCGCACCGAGGCGGCGCCGTCGCCGGCCGCGTCCGTCGCGACGGTGATGGTCCGCGGCCGCGTCATCGACCCCGCCGGCAACCCGCGCGCCGGCGTCGATCTGACGCTGCCGAGTTGGCGCACCAACGACTTCGACCCGGACTTCGTCTTCGACCTGCCCGCGAGCGAGCTTGGCGCGGCGTCGAGCGCGCCGCGCGCGCGCACCGGCGACGACGGACGCTTCGCGCTGGCGTTGGCCGCTGACCGCAGCGGCGCGCTCGAACTCGTCGGCGACGGCTTGGTGTTCGTCGGCGCCGCTCCGCGCGCTCGCGGCGGCAAGGGCGACCAAGACCTCGGCGACGTGAGCGTCGTGCGCGCGGCCGTGGTCCGCGGGCGCGTGCAGGACGAGGCCGGCAAGCCGGTCGCCGGCGCCAGGGTCGTCGCCGAGCGCGGGCTGTTCGGGCGCGCGGACCAGAACCGCGTCGTCACGGCGGTGGACGGCGCGTTCGCGGTCGGCAAGCTGCGGCCCGGCGCGTTCACGCTGCGCATCGCGGTCGCCGGCTACCTGCCGCACGCGGTCGAGCTCGAACTGCAGGCCGAAGAGCAGCGCGACGGCGTCGTCGTCACGCTGCGCACCGGCAAGGCCATCGCCGGTCGCGTCGTCGACGACCGCGGCGTTGGCGTCGCCGGGGCCAAGGTCGGCGCCAAGCGCAAGGAGGTGCGCACCGGCATGGACGTCGAGCGCTTCGCCAGCGACGAAGCCGCGCAGACCGACGCCAACGGCTGGTTCACGCTCGCCGGCCTCGGCGACGACGTCGTCACCGTCAGCGCCTTCGGCAAGGAGCACACCACGGCGACGGCAGCGGACGTCGCGCTCGGCACCCTGGACCTGCTGCTGCGCGTCGAGCGCCTCGGCGCGATCGAGGGCACGCTGGTCGGCGCCGACGGCGCGCCGATCGCGGGCAGCGAGGTGCGTCTCGGCGCGCCGAACGGCGATGGCGCGTTCGAGTTCGTCGGCGAGGAGATCGACGTCGGCATGGCGCCGATGCGGCGCAATCGCCCGGCGCGCAGCGGCGCCGATGGTTCCTTCCGGCTCGAAGGCGTGAAGCCCGGCACAGTCACCGTCAGCGCCAGCGGCAAGGGCCACCGGCCGGCGCGAGCCGACGGCGTCAAGGTCGTCGCCGCGCAGACCACGGCCGAAGTGCGTCTCGTCGCCGACCGCGGCGCGGTCGCGCGCGTGCGCGTCGTCGATCCCGCCGGCGCGCCGGTGGCCGGCGCCAAGGTGCGCGCCGCGAGGCCGCCGGCGCGCCCCGGGTTCGTCGCTGCGGGCGGCGAGAACGTCGAGGTGTCGATGCGGGCGACGTCGGTCGCGGTCGGCGGCGAGATCGGCGACCTGGAGATCCTGGGGGGCGGGCCGCTTGCCTCCGGCGTCACCGACGCGGATGGCCGCTGCGAACTCACCGGCCTGCCGGCCGGTGACACCCAGTTCACGGCCAAGCACAAGGACCACGCCGACGCGGCGCCGACGACGGTCGTGCTGCCGGATTCGGGCGGCGTCGACCTGGCGCTGGCGCTGCGCGTGCCGGGGTTCGTCGCGGTCACCGTGCTCGGCGTCGATGGCAAGCCGGTTGCCGAGGCCGAGGTGATGATCGAGCCCGCAGGCGGCGGGGGTGGCGGTCGTCGCAAGCTCGCGACCGACGCCGAGGGCAAGGCGACGTCGGCGGCACTCGCGCCCGGCGACTACAGCGCCGTGCTGGCGCGCGCGGCCAAGAGCCGTTCGGTCGGCGCCGGCAGCAATCACATCATGATGGTGGGCGGTGAGTCGGACGTCCTCGACGAGACGCGCGCGGCCATCGTCGTCGTCGCCGGCAAGACCGCCGAAGTGACGCTGCGCCAGCCGGTGCTGGCGCGCGTCCATGGCGTCGTCACCGGCGCCGATGGCCCCGTCGCCGGGTGCGTCGTCGAGTTGGAGCGCGGCAGCGCGATGCAGATGAGCATTCCGGGGTTCGGTGGTGGTGGGCTGTCGACGACCACCGGCGCCGACGGCACCTTCGCGTTCGAGGGCGTCGCGTCCGGCGACTACACCGCCAGCTACGGTCGTGAACAGGCGATCGTGAAGGCGGAGGCCGAATGCGCCGTCCCGCCCGGCGTCGCCGACGTCCGGCTCGATCTCGCGTTGCGCACCGGCGTCGTGCGGGTGCGCGCGCTCGACGAGGCCACCGGCAAGCCGGTCGTGGGCGCCGAGGTCGAGATCCGCCGCAGCCAGAACGGTGCGCGCGGCGGCACGACGCGCAGCGCGATGGTCGTTACCCTGTCGATGACGGCCGACGACGAAGGCGGCGAAGGCATGACGACGATGACGCTGGGCGCGCAGAAGGCGCGCACCGACGAGCAGGGTGTCGCGGTGTTCGACGACGTGCCCGAAGGCGAATGGTCGCTCTCGGTCACGCACAAGAGCCACGCGCCCGCCGATGCGCGGCCGGTTGTCGTCGCCGAGCGCCAGACCGCCGATGCCGGCGACGTCGCGATGGCGGCCGCCGGCGAGGTTCGTGGCGCGGTGGTCGGGGCGGACGGCCGGCCTGAGCGCATGGCGATGGTGCAGCGCCGAGCGGTCGGCGAGACCGACTGGACCGCGCCCGAGATGGCGATGGGCGGCAAGTACCGCATGCGCGGGCTCGCGCCAGGGCGCTACGAGTTGCGCGCGCGCGCCCTCGGCCCCGACGAGAAGCCGGACGGCGATCCGGTCGTCGTCGAGGTCAAGGCCGGCGAGACGGCCCAGGTCGAGTTGCAGACGAAGTGACGCGAGCGTTGGCGGTGGCGCGCCGAGCGCCGGTCGCCACCGCGGTCACTTCGGCGCGTTCTTCTTTAGCCACGCCGTCGCTTCGGCGGCACTGCTGAAGCGCTGGCCGGTCACGGCGAACAGGGCGTCCTTGACCTTGCCCCTCCAGGCGTGCCACGACTTCCAGCGCGCTTCCCAGTACTCGGCCGGCGGGTTGTTGGCGCCATCGACGTTCTCGGCGAGCGGCTCGTCCATGTTGCGCAGCAGCGTCGGCAGCGCCTGCGCCTCCTTGTGCGCGATCACCAGCTCGAGGATCGCCTCCTGCACGACGACGCGATCGAGGTGGTACTCGCCGTCGAACAGGCCGTCGATCTCGCCCCACTGCGCCGTGCTGTAGCCGCAGCGGGAGAGGGTCTTCACCAGCTCAGCCATCACCGTCGGATGCGGCGCGACCTTGCTGTTCTTCAGCAGGCTGCGGATCGTCGGGTTCGCGTCGACCTTCGGCTGATTCGCCAGCAACTCGGCAGCGCGGCGACGAATAACGACGGACTTGTCGGTCTCGACAACCGTGGCGAGGGGCTTCACGAGCAGCTTGTTGGAGCCCTCGGCGAGCGCATTGAGGCCGCGGCTCTTTTCGGCCATCGACGCATTGCCTTTGGCCAACTTGGTCCACTCGGCGATCGCCGCCTTCGCCTTCTTGTCGTCCCAGGCCTCGACCAGGACCGTCGGCGCCGGGGCCGCCGCAGCCGGCTTGTTGGCCGGCGGCGCCGGCGTGGGGGCAGGCTGCGGTTCCTGGGCGGCGAACAGGCAGGCGACGAGGGCGGCCAGCATGGCGGTGAATGATACCGACAGATGTGTCTAGGAAGTCGACACCGGCGCCCCCGACCCGACTTCATTCCTTCGGCGGCATCGGCCGATCAAGGACGCATGCGCACCTTCCCCCAGCTTGCTGCGTTGCTGTCGCTGTTCCTCGCCGGCTGCCTCGAAATGGACCAGACGATCACGCTGGCCGCCGACGGCAGCGGCACGCAGACCGTCAAGATGACCATCCGCGACGCGACGCTCGCCGAGGTGCAGCGCGTCAGCGCCGCCGCCGGCGCCGTCAGCGAGGCGACGAAGGCGCTCTTCGACAAGGAGCTCGCGCGCCGCGATCTCGAGGCCGCCGGCATGACGCTCGTGTCGCACGTGACCGAGGCGAAGGACAAGACACGCCGCGTCGAGGTGACGGCGGCGTTCCAGACATTCGACGCGCTGCAGGCGAGCCCGCTTGCCGGCACGCGCGCGGAGTGGACGCTTGGCGCCGGGCCGAAGCCGGGCACCGTCAAGCTGACGCTCTACCCTCAGGGCAAGACGGCATGGACCGAGGCGCGCGCCAAGGCCGAGGCGATGCAGGCCGCGAGCGACCCGATCGCGGAGTCGTTCTTCCGCAAGAAGCAGGCGGAGCTGAGTGGGCTCGACCTCGTCGTGCGCTTCCAGCTGCCCGGCGACGTGTTCGTCTACACCGCCAACATGGAGAAGACCGGCGACCGCGAGGTCACCGCGCGCATCGCCGCCGAGCAGATCAAGACGCCGCAGGACCTCGTGCGCCGGCTCGCGCCGCGCTTCGAGGTGATCTTCGACGGCAAGGACTGCAAGCTGCCGCTGCAGTGAGTGGAGGCCGCATGCGCGCCCTCCTGCGCTGGATGCTGACGACGCTCGGAGGCCTAGTCGCCGGCGTTGGCGTGACGCTGCACAGTCAGGTCGCGTTCGCGCGGTTCCTGCAGGATGAGGTCGACGGCACGTTCTTCGTCTGGCGCGCCATCGGCCGCGCGACGTTTTGGTTCCAGGGCGAGTCGACGCAGTTGGCGCTGGCGATGGCCGAGGTGCCGGCGTCGGCGCTGCGCGCGTCCGACATCGCGGCCTGGACCTTGGTCGCCGTTGGCGGCCTGGTCGCGTTCGCCGGCCTGCTGTTGCCACGGCACGCGCCGCCGCCGGCCAAGGGCCGCCGCGGTCGTTGAACCGCAGCAGCCCCGCGCTTCAGAGCTTGCGGAATTGGCCGCCGTTCTGCTGCGCCATGCGGCGCATCAGCTCAGCCGGCGGGATCGACAGGTCGGGCTGCGCCTGGCGCGCTTCGGGCGGCGTCGCCGAGTCGATGAAGATCGTGTTGATGCGCACGCCGGCCCAGCGGTTCGACTCCTGCACGAGGCGAAGGATCTCCAGCGGGTCGAGCACCTCGCCGACCGTCGGCGCGCCGTCGGAGATCACGAACACCTCGTCGACGTGCGTGTCGTAACGCGAGCCGTAGACCAGCGACTTGATCTTCAGCGCCGTCTCCATGCCCGCCCAGACGTTGGTGCCGCCGTCGGCGCGCATGTCGTCGACGTGCTTCTTGAACAGCTCGCGGTTCTTGTCGGTCGCCGGCACGAGGTCGTCGCGCCACGACTTCGACTTCGGCAGGCCGTTGAACGAGACGAGGTTGAACTGCGAGTTCGGCGGCAGCGCGTCGCAGGCGCGCTTGAGCTCGCGCTTGGCGAAGTCGAGGCGCACCGAGCGCTGCTTCTTGCCATTGCCGTCGTCCTCGTCCATCGGCCACTGCATGCTGCCTGACAGGTCGACGACGAACACGACGCGCGTGCCGGTGACCGGGATGCCGCAGAAGCCGCCGGCCGACGTGCCGGGGCCCTTCTTGGCGTCCGGCGCTTGCTTCTGCGCGACGGTGATCTTGGCCTTCTCGGTCTCCCAGAATGTGCGCCACTCGGCCGGCTGGTCGGCGCGATAGACGGCGCCGGTCATCGCGACGAGCAGCTCGTGCGACTGCGTCAGCAGCAGGCCCGAGAGTTTGCCAGACTTGACGTCGGCGGGATTGGCGGCGAAGCGCTCGAGCACGCCGATCAACGCCGGCACGACGTCCGCCGTGCGGAAGTCGTCGAGGAAGCGCACTAGCTCCATGTCGGCGCGCCACGACGTGCGGCCGAGCGCGCCGATGCACGCGCGCACGGCGGTCTGCAGCGCCGCCGGCGGCGGCGTCGGTTCGGCCTTCGCCGGCGGATTCGCGCCGTCGCCGGCCGGCTCCGTGCCGTCCGCGGGCTTGCTCTCCGCGGCCTTGCCGGCACCCGGGTTAGTCGCCTCGGCGTCCTTCTTGCCGTCCTTGTCGGCCTTCGCTGCGTACTTGCCGAACGTCGCCCGCAGCGCCTTCGCCGCCGCCATCACGACGGCGTGCGACGCATCCTTCTCGACGGCCGCGGTCAGCGCCGGCGCCGTGGCTTCGTCGTCAAGTGCGCCCAGCGCTTCGGCGGCGCTGGCGCGCACCACGGCGTCGGGATCGACCAGAGCCGCCTCCAAGGCCGGCCGCTGCGCCTTGTCCTTCGTCGCGCCGAGGCATCGCACCGCCGCCGTCTGCAGGGCGACCGCCTGCGCCTTGTCGGCCTTGGTCTCGCCGCGCGCGTTCTTGGCCAGCTCGGCGATCGCCGCCGCGCTCTTGAAGCGGCCGGCAGCGGTCTCGGCGAGCGAGCGGACCTCGTGCGGCGCCATCGCGTACTCGTACTTGCCGTTGTCGATGCCGACCGCGGCCACAGCGAGCACGGCGCGCGCAGCGGCTTCGTCGTCGAGCGCCACGACCGCGCGCAGGATCTCCTCGAGGTCGCCGCCCCACGTCGGCGTCGTCAGGCCGTTCTTCACCAGCCCGAACTTGACCGAGAATGCGTCCTTGGTCGCGATGCCCTTGGCGCGGAAGTCCATCTTTCCGGTGCGATAGAACTTCAGCCACGCTTCGAGCGCCTTGATCGCCTTGTCCTCGGCGGTGGCGGCGCTCGCGACGGCAGTGTGAGCGTGCGTGGTCGGCGCGGGGGCGGCGACCAGCAGCGAGACGACGGCGAGGTAGGCGAGCATGGTGGCGCGAGGTTGCGCCATGCTAGCGGGCGGCGGCCCCGGCGGATCGTCCGCGCTCGCCGGTCGTCACCGGCGGGCGGGCAGGGTCGCTGGCGCAGGGGTCGGGGTCGGCGCGCCGGTACGGTCGCGCACGAGCCGCCACAGGCTCTCGCGTGCCTCGACCTCGCTGCGCGGCGCGACCCAGCTCGGGCCGCAGTCGTCTTCGATGCGGAAGGCGCCACCGGCGCGCAGCAGCGCGAGGTTGCCAGCGGCGACGTCGTCGCTGCCGACGATGATGAATAGCTTCGGGAAGATGTCCGGCCGCTGCACGGTCAGCTGCTGCAGCACGTCGATTTCCTCGCCGCGTTCGAGATGCACCGGCGCGATGGTGCGCGAGACGGACGCGAGGCGGTTGCTGCGCAGGGCAGGCGCGACGAGCGACTGCACGCCCTGTAGGTCGCGGCGGCCGCGGCGGCTCTCGCCGAGCATGCGCACGGCGAAGCGCAGATCGGGCTCGACGTCGCTCTCGGTGAACAGCAGGCGCTTACGGTCGCGCAGGTCGAGCAGCAGCTCGCCGAGCGCGAGCACTTCGTCGGCGTTCTCGAGCACTATCGGCACGGCGCGGTTGTCGCCGCCGTCGACGCGGCGCATCGCCGACGCTGCGGCGTCGTAGCGCTGGTCGAGTTGGCGCGCGGCCTCGCGCGCGACGAGGTGGAAGCCGAGCGGTTGCGTCGCTGCCAACAGCGCTGGTTGGACCTCGGGCGCCGCTTCCTGGTGCAGGTTGCTCGCACGCACCGCCGTCGCGGCGGCGAGATCCGCCGGCTGCGGCGCTGAGCCCGGCATCAGCCAAGACGCGCAGAGGATCGCCGCGGCGGCTGCCGCCGCGCCGGTGACGGTGTAGCGCACCTTGGTCAGCGTCGGCACCGGCTCGCGGAACACCGCCTCCGGCGTGCCCTCGCCCGATTCGATGCGCGCAAACAGCATCTCGCGGAAGTCGGCCCCGACGCGCGGCTGCTGCAGCCGCAGCGTCAGCTGCTGCGCCTTCTGCAGGTCGGCCCAGAAGCGGCCACAATCATCGCATTCCTCGGCGTGCCGGAGGACGATCGTGCGCCGGCTCGGCGCCAGCCGGCCGTCGAGGCACTGCGACAGGTCGAAGCGGAAGGTGTTGCAGTTCATCGGTGCAGACTCAGACCTTGATTAGTCGGCTGACGAGTGACTGGAAGCGCGCGCGGGCGCGGAACAGGCGGGTCGAAATGGTCTTGACGGGGCAGCCCATGACGGCGGCCGCGTCTTCGTAGCTGAGGCCTTCGATCTCGCAGAGCAGGAAGGCCTCGCGGAACTTGAGTGGCAGCTGCTCGATGGCCTGCTCGATCGCGGCGTTGGCCTCGCGCGTTTCGGCGATCTCGTCCGGCCGGTTGCCGTCGCGGTCGACCGGCGTGAATGGCGTCTCGTCGTCGTCGCGCTGTAGGTCGCGAAACAGGCTGAGCTTGAACTTGCGGCGGCGCAGTTGGTCGAGGCAGAGGTTGCGCGCGACGCGGAACAGCCAGGGCCGGTAGGCGGCGGCGGGCACCTGGTTGAGGTGCCGGTACAACGCCAGGAAGGCATCCTGGGCGACGTCCTCGGCGGCGATGCTGTCGCCGAGCAGGCGCGTGGCGTAGGCATTGAGGCTGTCGGCGTGCTCGGCCAGCGCGCGATGGTAGGCCACCATCGTCACTGGGTCGGGCTGGTATTCGGTGTTCGCCTTGGCCATGGGAGGTGGTTATCGGCGCAAAACGCGGTCGCGCCAACGGCGGATCGGCCGGGCGCACCACCAGGACGGCAGCCCTCGGCGCAAAACTCCGACTGGACGAAAAACCGCCCCCCGGACACAGTTCGTTCGCTGCCTTGCCCCACGCGCCCCTGGTGCGCCCTTGCCATGGCCGACTCGAATCCCTCCTTCCGGCGTCCTGCGTTCCTGGGCGGCGTCGTGGTCATCGCGACGGCGGCCGTTCTGTGGTGGTTCGCCGGCGGCGGTCTCGGGCACCGCTCGGTTGCCGAGACCAAGGGCAGCCTGCCGATCTCTGCGGCGGTCGATACCCTCCGCATCGAGTTGCAGAACGGCACGATTGGGGTCGACAGCCCGTTCGACGCATCGGCGCCAGCGGTTGTGAGCTATGCCGGAGGCGTTCGCCGCGCGGCCGACTCGGCGGCGGAACTCCAGCAGATCGAGAAGGTTGCGATCGTCCTGACGCCAGTCGAGGACGCCGCGCGACCGCGCACCTTGGTGTTGCGCGGTCCGGCCATGCCGGCCGGGGTCAGCGGCCTGCTGGCCTTCGATCTGGGGGTCCGCGTGCCCGCCGGCCTCAATCTGGAGATCGTCATCACCGGCAACGGCCACGTCACCCTCGGCAACCGCACCGGCCGGTCGGTCGTAGCCACCGGCCGCGGCGACCTACGGTTCGAGCGCTGCAAGGCGGCGATCCGCGGCAAGACCGGCTACGGCAACGTCATCGCCTTCGACCACGAGGGCGACATCGATCTCTTCACCAGTGCTGGCGACATGCAGGCGTTCGTCCGTAAGCCAGGTGGCGAAATCAGGTTGACGACGGGCAAGGGCACGGTGCAGTGCGGCGTGCCCGAGGACTGCGAGTTCGACCTCGACGGCCGCGCGACGACTGGCAAGATCGGCGCTGACTTCGGCCTTGTCGCCGAAAAGGTCGGCGAGTTCGGCGCCGCGGTCGTTGGCAAGCGCGGTTCGGCCCGCACCAAGGTCGTGCTGCGGACCGAGACCGGGCACCTGGCCTTCCGCGCCAAGGCGGCCGGCTGATCGCCGCAGGTTTCAGTTGCCCGAAAATTACGGCCCATCGCAACTCTGGGACGTTACCCGGAAAAGTCTCCTGCCTATTGGGATCACCGCCAGCACGCACTCGCGTGGGTGCGATGGCGTGTGGCCCTGCGCCCTGCCATGACAGGCCCACACGGTTTCGTAGTCCGCCCCCAGCCCCCAAACCGCTTGCTGCTCTGGCGGCGTCACGCAGACCAGCCAGTGTTGCGCCTTCCTCGCCCATGACTCTCGGCAAGCGCCTGCTCCTCTTCTCCGCCCACGATCCGGTCGCAGCTGGGTTGGCGAAGATCACTGCGGACTGGAGTTGCCTCGCCCACGTCTGCGCCTCGGCCGACGAGTTGCGCGGCCGACTGGAGGGCGGGGGCTACGACATGGTTCTCGTCGACCCGGCCAGCAGCCTGACGAAGCTGATCGCCGACAACACGCTCCAGGACAACCTCAAGCTGACCCTCGCTGACACCGAGAAGCGCCACATCCTGCGCGTGCTCGCCGCCAACAACGGCAACAAGACGCGCTCGGCCCGCGTGCTCGGGATCGACACCAAGACGCTCTACAACAAGCTGAAGGGCTACAAGGCGTCCGAGGATCTCGTGCGCAAGCTCGCCGGCCAGACCTCGCCGCCGCAAGCCTGACCGGCGTTAGGTAGGCGGCTCTGGCGCCCTGTCTCGCGGGGCCGCGCGCAGGGAGCGACCAGGTGTCGCGTCGACGCACAGTGGCGCAAACTGCAAACCCGCCATCGCAACGGCCATCCAGGCTTCCTGGCGGCCGGTTGTCCGCTGGCGGTGGCCATCGTTGACGAGCGCACGCCGTCCCATGCCCGCGCGCAGGCGCTCGAGCGGCTGGCCGAGACGTTCGAGCGCGACCGGCGCAACCGCGGCGACTTTGCCCAGGCGCAGGCGGCGTGGCGCCGCCACATCGGCGACCTGAGGCGCCTGCTCGGACGCTGAATTCCCGTGCCCGACGGTGGTGTCGCGCAGCGCGCCGGCTCGGCGCCGCGGGCCGCGCCGCGTCCCGTCGCGGAAGTTGTCGCGTCGCCAGCAAAATCGCGTCGCTGCAGCGAACCGCCGATGCGACCGTCGATCCCGCGCCCGCCCGCCCCAAGCGGCGCGAAATCCGTGTGTTCCGTCGCTCAGGTCGCGGCGACTTCCGCCGAGGATCAGCCATCGGCGCACGCGCCGGGAACCGCACTCGGAACCCGCGACGGGCCATGATTCGCCGACTTCGATCCTTTGCCTGCAGTGCCCGTCGCGGGTCCCACTTCTCCCGCTGCTGACCGCGAGCCGAACGCGCGCCGGATGCGCGCCTGCTGCCTGGAAAACGACCCAGGCCGCCGCTCCGATCTTCGCCCCATGGGTCTGAACGATCACGAGCAGGCGCTGAAGGCAGCAGAGCAGCGAGTCGAGTCGCTCAAGGTGTCTCTTTGACTACGTTCGCCGCCACCGCGAACTAGCCGACATCGAACACCAGATGGCCCAGCCGGGCTTCTGGGAGGAAGCCGAGAAGGCGCAGCTCGTCGTCGTCAAGAAGAAGGCCTGCTTCAGCGTCGTCGAGCCGATCGAGAGCCTGCTCAAGCTCATCGAGGACGGCCGCGTGCTGATCGAACTCGGCGCCGACGACCCCTCGGCCGTCGAGGCTGACCTCGTCGAGACGCACCGCAAGATCAACGAGCGCCTCGACCAGCTCGAGTTCCAGCTGATGCTCGGCGGCGAGCACGACGGCATGAACGCCATCGTCACCCTGCAGCCCGGCGCTGGCGGCGTCGACGCCTCGGACTGGGCCGAGATGATGCTGCGCATGTACGTGAAGTGGGCGACGAAGAACGACTACGTCATCGAGGAGTCGGACTTCCAGAAGGCCGAGGAAGCCGGCATCAAGAACGCGACGATCGTCATCCGCGGCCCGTACGCCTACGGCAAGCTCAAGGCCGAGCAGGGCGTGCACCGGCTGGTGCGCATTTCGCCGTTCGACGGCCAGGGCCGCCGCCAGACGTCGTTCGCGTCGGTCGAAGTCGTGCCCGAGTTCGACGACACGATCGACATCGAGATCAAGAAGGAGGACCTCAAGGTCGACACCTTCCGCGCGTCGGGCGCCGGCGGCCAGCACGTCAACAAGACGGAGTCGGCGATCCGCCTGACGCACATTCCGACCGGGCTCGTCGTCGCCTGTCAGGCGGAGCGCAGCCAGCACAAGAACCGCGAGACGGCGATGCGTATGCTGAAGTCGAAGCTGTACCAGCTCGAGCTCAGCAAGCGCGAAGCGGAGCTCGCCAAGTTCTACGGCGACCGCGGCTCGATCAGCTGGGGCAACCAGATCCGCAGCTACGTGCTGCAGCCGTACCAGATGTGCAAGGACCTGCGCACCGACGTCGAGACGTCGGATGTGCACGGCGTGCTCGACGGCCGCCTCGACCCGTTCATCGAGGGTTACCTCAAGCAGAAGAAGGACCAGGCGAAGAAATGAGACGCGCACTGCTGTCGGTCACTGACAAGACCGGGATCGTCGAGTTCGCGCGCGGGCTGCTCGATGCGGGCTTCGCGTTGCTGTCCACGGGCGGCACGGCGCGCACGCTCGCCGACGCCGGCATCCCGACCCAGGAGGTCGCCGACTACACCGGCTTCCCCGAGATGATGGACGGCCGCATCAAGACGCTGCACCCCAAGGTGCACGGCGGCCTGCTGGCGCGGCGCGACATGCCGACGCACGTCGCCGCGATGGGGCAGCACGGCATCGACCCGATCGACGTGCTGTGCGTCAACCTCTACCGCTTCCGCGAGACGCTGCGGAAGCCCGGCATCGGCCGCCAGGAGATCGTCGAGCAGATCGACATCGGCGGGCCGGCGATGCTGCGCAGCGCCGCCAAGAACCACGCCAGCGTCGCCGTCGTCGTCGATCCGGCGGACTACGCCGGCGTGCTGCAGGCGCTGCGCGCCGGCAGCGGCAAGCTGCCCGAGGCGACGCTGCGCAAGCTCGCGGCCAAGGCCTTCGCGCACACCGCCTCGTACGACGCCGCGATCGCGCAGTGGTTCGACGCCGAGCGCCGCGTGCAGCCCGACGAGCCGTTCTTCGCGCCGCGCACGGCGTTCGCCGGCGAGAAGCTGCAGGACCTGCGCTACGGCGAGAACCCGCACCAGAAGGCCGCTTTCTACAGCATGGGCGATGCCGGCCCGTGCCTCGCCAACGGCAAGCAACTCGGCGGCAAGGAGCTCAGCTACAACAACATCCTCGACGCCGACGGCGCGCTGGCGCTGGCGCTCGAGTTCGAGCAGACGGCGTGCGTCGTGGTGAAGCACAACAACCCGTGCGGCGCTGCCATCGCCGGCTCGCTCGCTCGCGCCTGGGAGCTCGCGCTCGCCAGCGATCCGGTGTCGGCGTTCGGCGGCATCCTGGCCACCAACCGCACGTTCGACGAAGCGACGGCGAAGGCGATCGTCGCCACCGGCACGTTCCTCGAAGTGATCGTCGCGCCGCACGTCGAGCCGGCCGCGCTCACCGCGCTGCAGCAGGCCAAGTGGGGCCCCAACGTGCGCGTGCTCGACCTCGGCGGCCTGCCGGACCTCGCCGCGCGCCAGCGCTTCGTCGCGCGCCAGGTCTCCGGCGGCTTCCTGCTGCAGACCGCCGACGTGCCGCGCGAGCAGCCCGGCAAGGCGGTCGCCACCAAGCGCCAGCCGACCGCCGCCGAGTCGGCGACGCTGCGCTTTGCGTGGCTCGTCTGCAAGCACGTCAAGTCCAACGCCATCGTGCTGGCGCGCACCGCCGATGACGGCGCGTCGCACACCGTCGGCGTCGGCGCCGGCCAGATGAGCCGCGTCGACAGCGCCAAGATCGCCGTCGACAAGGCCGGCGCGAAGACCAAGGGCTGCGTCGTCGCCAGCGACGCGTTCTTCCCGTTCACCGACGGCCTGCTGGTGTGCGCCAAGGCCGGCGCGACCGCGGCCATCCAGCCCGGCGGCAGCAAGCGCGACGACGAAGTCGTCGCCGTCGCCGACGCGCATGGCATGGCTATGGTGATGACCGGCCAGCGGCACTTCCGCCACTGATCCAGCCGCGATGAACCTCCAGGCCGCGGTCAAGGACGTGCTCTACGGCGCTTCGCTGTCGCAGGTCGCCGCCGGCCTGCGTGAGCAGCTGATCAAGGACTTTGGGTTTCGGCCCGACGAGGTCCAGCCCGACACGTTCCAGGCGGAGGTCGCGGCGTTCATGCGCAAGCTGGCGCGCCACCTCGGCGATCGCCACGCCGGCGACGTGCGCGTCGGCAGCGCGCTCAAGGACTGGGTCATGCGCTGCGACCACTACGAAGCGTGGGACGCGCTGCTGTCGGGCTTCCCGGTCGAAGGCCGTCCGGCGCTGCTGCGCCGCGGCCGCACGCTGTTCCCCGGTCCGCTGACGGCGCACTGGGGCGACGAATGAGCGCCGCGCCCGACGACGTCCGCCACAACCTCGCCGCGCAGCGCCAGCGCCTCGTCGCCGCCTGCCGCGCCGCCGGCCGCGCCGCCGACGCCGCAGCGCTGCTCGCCGTCAGCAAGACGCATCCCGCCGCCAGCGTGCGCGCGGCCTACGCCGCCGGCCTGCGCGCCTTCGGCGAGAACCGCGTGCAGGAGCTCGCGCAGAAGGCCGCCGAACTCGCCGACCTGCCCGGCCTGCAGTGGCACCTGATCGGCTCGCTGCAGACCAACAAGGCGCGCGAGCTGCTGGCGGTGCCGGGCCTAGCGCTGGTGCACAGCCTCGACCGCGGCAAGCTCGCCGACGAGCTGCAGCGCGAGTGCGTCCGCGCCGGCCGCACGCTCGACGTGCTGCTGCAGGTGCACGCCACCGACGAGCCGACCAAGCACGGCTGCCCGCCGGAGCAGGCGCCGGCGCTGCTCGAGCACGTGCGCGCCCGCTGCCCAGCGCTCGCGGTGGTGGGGTTGATGGCGATGGGGCCGCTGGTCGGCGATCCGGCGCCGACCTTCGCCGCCGTTGCGGCGCTGCGCGAGCGGCTGCGCGCGGCGACTGGCCTGCCGCTGCCGGTGCTCAGCCTGGGCATGTCCGGCGACCTCGAGCCAGCCGTCGCCGCTGGTTCGACCTTGGTGCGTATCGGCACCGCCGTGTTCGGCGCGCGCGATTGAGGGCGGCGGTCCCGTTCCCTAGCCTTCCCGCCTCGTGGCCACGCGCAAGAAGACCGAACCGCAGCTGCCGAGCGGCCCGCCCGCCGCCGCCAAGGAAGTCGCCGCGCGCCTCGCCGTGGCGATCCCCGCGCCGCGCTGCGAACTCGACCACAAGGACGCGTGGACGCTGCTCATTGCGACGATCCTCAGCGCGCAGAGCACCGACCGCACCGTCAACACGGTGACGCCGCTGCTGTTCGAGAAGTACCCCACACCCGCAGCGCTCGCCGCCGCGCCGCGCGAGGACGTCGAGGCCGTGGTGCACCGCACCGGCTTCTTCCGCAACAAGGCCAAGGCCATCCAGGGCGCCAGCCTCGCGATCGCGCAGCAGCACGACGGCGCGGTGCCCAAGGACATGGCCGCGCTGATGGCGCTGCCCGGCGTGGCGCGCAAGACCGCCAATCTCGTCCTCGGCACCGCGTTCCGCATCGCGTCGGGCGTCGTCGTCGACACGCACGTAACCCGCGTCGCGCAGCGCCTGGGCCTGTCGGCGGCGAAGACCGCCGAGAAGATCGAACAGGACCTATGCCAGCGCCTGCCGCAAGACCAATGGATCGACGGCGGCCACCGGCTGCTGCTGCTCGGCCGCTATGTCTGCCTCGCCAAGGGCCCCAAGTGCGAGGACTGCCCGCTCGCGGAGCTGTGCCCGTCGCGCGTCGGCGACCCGCTCGGCAGTTGGCAGCAGCGCGCCGAGCACTTGCAGCAGGCGGTGCAGCCCGGCGACGCGCCGGGCGAGGGGTAGCGGCGGGCGGTGCGCGCCGCTAGCGCGCAGCAGCGCGTCACCAGCTACGGTATGGTTGGATATGCCACCACGGATGCACAAACTAGATGACATGGAGAACTGAAGATGTCCGACCTCACGAGACGAACGGTTGTTCTTGGCGTTGCCGCCGCGACGGCTGGCAGCCTGCCCTCATGCAGCACTACGCAATCAGGAGGTCCAGCCGTGGCCGATTCCGACTTGCAGAAGAAGATCGACGCCGTCTTTAAAGCTCACATGGACGCCGAACTTTCCGGCGACCTCGAAAAGACGTTGGCGACGATGACGTCCAATCCACACCTCGTGAACGTGCCGACGATGGTGGGAGGCCAGGGCCCGGAGAGCGTGCGAACGTTCTATGCGAAGCGGTTGATCGGCCAGTTCTTCCCGCCCGACGTGAAGTTCGAGACGATCTCGCGAACCTACAGCAAAGAGCGTCTTGTCGATGAGCTCATCATTTCCTTCACGCACACGACCAAGATCGATTGGATGCTCCCGGGCATCAAACCGACCGGCAAGAGTGTGGAGGCGGTCTTCGTCGTGATCGTCGGCTTTGACGGCGACAAGGTTTCCTACGAGCACATCATGTGGGACCAGGCGAACGTGCTGGTCCAGATCGGCTTGCTCGACCCGACCGGCCTCCCGGTCACCGGCGCCGGCGCAGCGGCGAAGCTCAGAAATCCTGCCTTGCGCGATCCTTTCTTCAACGAAGGCTAGGTGCGGCAGAAAGGCCGTCGAAAAATGCGCTTCAAATTGCGGCGGGCTGAGGGCCGCTGCAGAGCCTGGATGACGAAGCGCATCGGCGGCCACGACGTCAGTCTGGCGGACTACGAAAGCTGGGTTGCCGTTCTCGTCGCGAAGCAAACGCCAACATAACCCAGGCCAGCAACGGCATGCGTTGGACGGCGCTGCGCGCCCCGCTCACTCGAACTTCGCCTGCCGCGCCATGCGCTTGCGGATGATGTCGATGCGCTCCATCTGGCCGCGCGCCGGGAAGCGCTCGTAGAAGCCTTCGCGCCGGAACTCGTGCGTCATCTCGGCGATCGCCTTGAAGCGCGCCTCCAACAGCTTGACGAGGTCGGCGCCCGGCATGACCGCGGCGTCGATGCGCGCGGCGACGTCGCCGCACAGGCGCAGCATCGCCTCGATGGCCACGTCGCGCGTGACCATGAAGTTCTTGTTGTCGCCCCACGCCGTGGCGAACGTCGTGCGCAGCGCCTTGAGCACGTCGCGGATCAGGCCATAGCCGCGGTCCTTGCTCCAGCCGCGGCCGTCCTTGAAGCGGTGCTGCGCGTCCTTGCGGCCGATCAGGCGCAGGACCTCGCCGAAGATCTGCGCCTGATTGATCCACATCTCCTGGTGGCTGCGGCCGCCGAGCATGTTGATGTGGTACTGCAGCGGGCTGTCGCCCTCCTCGTAGCAGGCGCGCACGAGCGACGCGGCGTACTTCTTCTCCGGGTCGGTGCCCCACTCGATGCGCTCGTAGAGGTCGATCAGGTGCGAGCGGTTGATGCGCGTGTGCGTGCTGTTGATCACGACGAACATCTCCGTCGCGAAGTCGCTCGTCTTGCCGTCGAAGATCACGACCGGCACGTCGATGCGGCGGTCGGCATCCTTCTCCTGCAGGTAGAAGTGCAGGCCGGCGAGGCGGTGCTGGCCGTCGATGATCAGGAAGTCGCTGCGCGGCTCGATCAGGTTGCCGGCGCGCTCCATGCCCTTCAGCGGCTGGAACTCGAGCTTCTCCGGGGTGAACAGCAGCACCGCGCCGGGGATCACCGGCTGGCGCGACTCGTTGCGGTAGAAGTCTTTGATCTGGCGAATCTTGCGTCGGTTCAGCTCGCGCTGGAACGACTTGCTGTTCTTCTCGATCGCCTGCACGTAGCGCTCGACCTCGTCGGGCTCGCTGGTCTTTCCTTTCTGCTCGCTGAGCGCATCGCCACCGATCACCTGGCCGCGTTCGCCGTAGAAGCGCGTGACGAACCGCACCTTGCGCAGCAGATCCTCGGCGGGATAGCTGACGAAGTAGAACTCCGACTCCTTCTGGCGCATGCGCTGGGCAAACACGGGCGAGTCTCCTGCGGTAGGGGTGTCTTGAGGCGGAGAGTCTCCGCTGTGCGCGCAGCCTTTGGAAGGGGCTGCGCGCGCGCCAGCGCTGGCGGCGTACGATCACGGCGATGACCGGCAAGCCGGAACTGCGGGCGGCCCTGCGCGCAACGCGCGATGCCATCGACACCTCGGCGCGGGCGGCGCGTTCGACTCGCCTCGCCGAGCACGGTGCGGCCGTGCTGGCGCCGCGCGCTCGATCCGGCGCCATCGTGGCGGCGTATTGGCCGATCCGCAGCGAGGCCGATTCGCGGCCGCTCGCGCGGCTGCTGGCCGCTGCCGGCGCGCGGCTGTGCCTGCCGGTCGTCGACGGCGAGGTGATGACCTTCCGCGCGTGGCATTCCGACCGCGACCTCGTGCCTGCCGGCTTTGGCGCGCTCGGTCCGGCCGCCGACGCGCCCGAGTGCGCGCCCGACGTCGTGTTGGCGCCGCTGCTCGGCTGCGACCGGCGCGGCGGGCGGCTCGGCTGGGGCAGGGGCTACTACGACCGCATGCTCGCCGCGCGCGACGGGGCGGCGGCGCGCGGCGCGGGGCAACGGCCGTTCGTCGTCGGCGTCGCGTTTGCCTGCCAACTCGTCGCCGCCGTGCCGATGGACGCGCACGACCGCCGCCTCGACGCGATCGTCACCGAGGAGGGCTGGCTGCCGTGCTGACCGTCGTCTGGGCCTACCGCCGCACCGGCAAGTTCGCGTTCCACGTGCTGACCGGCGCGCTCGAGACCGACCCGCGCACGGCCGGCGTGCCGGTCGTGTTCGCCAACGGCGTCGACGCCGTCGTCGCCGCGGTGCGCGAAGCCTTGGCGCGCGCCGGCGGCCGCGTGCTCGTCGGCTGGTCGTTCTACTCGCCAGACGCCGCGCAGATGTTCGACGAACTGCGTGCCGTCAAGGCGCAGATCGACGACCCGCGCGCGCTCCACGTCTGCGGCGGCGTGCACGCCAGCGCCGAGCCGGCAGCGACGCTGCGCGCCGGCTTCGACCTCGTCGCCGTCGGCGAAGGCGAACGGCTGGTGCGCGACCTCGTCGATTGCCTGCAGCACGGCGGCGAACCGCGCGACCTGCCGGGCGTCGCGTCGCTGCGCGACGGCGCGCTGCGCAAGAACGCCCGCGCCGACCGCATCGCGCTCGACGACTTCCCGCCATTTGGGCCAGGCCACGGACGCTACGGCCCGATCGAGATCACGCGCGGCTGCGTGTACGCCTGCCGCTTCTGCCAGACGCCGTACTTCGCCGGCGCCAACTTTCGCCACCGCAGCGTCGACAACGTGCGGCAATGGGCGCGCTGGCTCGTTGGCCGCGGCTTCCGCGACTTCCGCTTCCTGACGCCGACATCGCTGAGCTACGGCGCGCACGGACCCGAGCCGGACCTCGCCGCCGTCGAAGCGCTGCTCGCCGGCGTGCGCGAGGACATCGGGCCCGCGCGCAAGCTGTGGTTCGGCACGTTTCCGAGCGAGGTGCGGCCCGAGCACGTCAGCGACGCGAGCCTGCGCCTGCTCAAGCGCTGGGTCAGCAACCGCTCGCTGATCGTCGGCGGCCAGTCGGGCAGCGACCGCGTGCTCGCGCACAGCAAGCGCGGCCACGACGCCGCCGAGGTCGAGCGCGCGGCCGCCAAGTGCGTCGAACACGGCTTCGTGCCGCACGTCGACTTCCTGTTTGGTTTGCCACACGAGACCGCCGACGATGTCGCGGCTACGCTTGCCCTGATGGATCGCCTCGTCGCGCGCGGCGCCAAGGCGCACGGCCACACCTTCCTGCCGTTGCCGGGCACGCCCTATCGGCGCGCGGCGCCGGGCGCGATCGACGCGACCACGCGGCAGAGGTTGCTGCACCTGGCCTCGAAGGGCCAACTGTACGGGCAGTGGGAGCAGCAGGCCGCCACGGCGGCGCGCCTGCAGGCGGCGACGCCGTGAAGGCTATGCGTCGACGCCGGGGCCTGCGCTGCGCTACCGGCGCGCGCGCGCCAACGGTGGGACTGTTTCGCCAGCCCACCCGACCCGACGGCGTGCCCACATGAACGGCGAACTGCGCGAGGCGCTGCGCATCGTCGGCACGTGCGTCGGCGGCGCCGTGCTCTACGGCGTCCTGCACGACCTCGTCACCGCGCACCTGAGCGTCGAGTACTTCACCGTCGCGCATCCGTGGATCGGCACCGACGACCCGATCTTGCTGGCGCTCGCCTGGGGCGTGCTGGCGACGTGGTGGGTCGGCGTATTGCTCGGCGTGCCGCTCGCGGCAGCGGCACGGCTGGGACGCGCGCCGCGCGTCACCGCCGTCGAACTGCGAGCGGCGATCCTGCGCCTGCTGGTCGTCATGGGCGTCGCTGCCGTCGCGGCGATGTTGTTCGCGGCGCTGGCGACGGGCGAGACGTTCTACCTGCCGGATCCACTGTTCGAGCGCGTGCCGCGCGACCGCCACGGACGCCTCGCCGTCGCCGCCGTCGGCCATGCGGTCAGCTACTTCGCCGGATTCGTCGGCGGCATCGCACTGATCGTGCGCACCGTGCGCGACCGCCGCCGCGCCGCTTGCGCGGCCGCCACCGGCGTCCCGTAGACGCACCGATGAAGGTCACCATCAAGCACTGCGTCTCCTGAGGATTTGGGTCGCGCGCGGCGGGTCTCGCCGCGCACATCGAGGACGCCCTCGGCATCCAGGTCGTGCGCGAGCGCGGCAGCCTCGGCCAGTTCGACGTTCTTGCCGATGACACGCTGATCGCCAGCCGAGGCGGCAGCATGCTGAAGAAGGCGCTTGGCGGCGGCTGGCCCGACCCCGAGGAAGTGCTCGCCAAGATCGAGGCGATACAGCGCGCGAACTAGCGTGCATCGCGGACGGCGCCGCGGATCCCGGCCTTTGCGCCCGCTTCTTCGCCGCGCCGACC